>Ga0210036_1000584_pt1 | contig 43166 bp, 31 predicted proteins | sample CryGeymeta201515_FD_185469 | JGI IMG/M metagenome (GOLD analysis project Ga0210036, IMG submission 185469) | Groundwater microbial communities from Crystal Geyser aquifers in Utah, USA - Crystal Geyser metaG 2015-15 (SPAdes) (version 2) | ecosystem: Environmental > Aquatic > Deep subsurface >...
TAACGGTTCATATTACTTAAGCCCAACAAATGCTACTTCCAAAAACAACCCCGGGAATGTGTTTTTCCCTATCCCGGGGTAATTTTGCAATTCCCGGGGTAGGGATATCCCTCGATTGGTGACAACACTTCTTTCTGAAGATATTGAATCTGTTTAGGGCTCGGACTATCACTGGGTTACAGTAAGGTAACATGAAAAAATAATTGAGCCAGAAAAATCTCAAATAATTATCAATCTTCGCACAAAAGGATACCACCTAACACTTAATTCTGCAGGAAGATAGATGCATAGAAAATACCTTTTTATAAATAAAATGGAGTTGTATAAAAACTAATAAGGAGTGGAACGTTCAAACAAAATATAACTGATCCCTCAATCTGTATCAAATCTTTCATCGTAGCGCTCAAAGTAGCTGGGTGCTGCTAGAAGAACTGGTCGAGGGCTTTCGAACAGCGTTAAACGGAGGACATAAATAAAGAGTAGGATACAGGTCACCACAGCGAATACCAAAGTTTCGTTGACAAACTTCAACTTTGACAACGCAATGATGACCGCCATGATAACAAAGAAAATAAGGGCCATGGCCAACGGTGGCAGACCGGGCATTGGCAGCTCTTCGCCATAAATCTTGGCTTTTTGTTGAGCTTTCAGCCTTTTTGCGACTACGAGAAGCATCATGGCCGTCACAAACGTACACATGATGGAAAGAAGAAAAATGTCGGATGCAGACCATTGATCCGTGCGGAAAAAGTCGAGGGCCCGACATTCTTCGTCACACCAGACGCCGTATTTGTAAATTCGTTGACACATATTCCAATCGCCGGCGTCATAATTGTTTTCGTAAAGCGAACGCTGTTTCTGCATGTCATAGTAGGCGTTCCAAAATTCATTGTAGTAAGACTGCGTGTTACAGATAGGTGTAAAAATGGTCAGTAATTGCATAGTGACACACGGCGGAAACAAAGAGTTTTTCACAACGTACATCCAATTGACCGGGAGCGGCAGCGGTCAAAGCTCCAATCGTTTCACCTGCACTTTTGAGCCATCTGTTACGAGCGCGACCACCACCATTGTTGTAGTCATCATTATTGTTGTTAGCATTGTTCCCGTTGTTGTTGTTGTAGTTGTAATAATTGTTGTTTTGGTTGTTGTTCACATTGTCATCGGCCTTGTAATAATCATCATCGTCAACAAAAGCATTGTAGTTGTAGTCTTGATTTGGGTACGCATAGTCGTCGTCCCTGGGAACATCATCGTTGGCTTGTTGGTAGGCATCATTGTTGCCGTCATCATCGCCATTGTTGTTTTTGTTGTTGTTACGCTGGCTGATATAGTAGTCATCGTACCAATTACCATTCTGCTTGTTGAAGGTATCGGAGATTTCTTCGGGAGAGCAACTGTCACAGGTATAAAAAGGCGGACGGAAGGAAACACGGGTCGAAAAAATGTAGCCATTGATATCGAATCCCTTGGTAGCATGTCTTCGACTTGTTTCACCATCATCATACGGCTGCGAGCATTGATTGTCTTGGTACACATGAAGCTGCAGCTTGGTCGATGTAAAGGTTTCTCGATCCATGCATCCAATCTTGGCATAGAGGGGCATATCACTGTGGAGTGTCTCTTGCAGCATGACACACTGTAGTGAAGAGTGGGGGTAAAAAGAGTGGAGAGCGTGGTTAGTTGGAAGCTAGAAATAAAATATAAATATTGTTTGTGAGTTCCAAGAATGTTTCATCCAACTTACGTTGAGGTATCCAGCATCTCCAGGAAGTTCAAAGTCTTCTCCGTACAAGAGAGCCTGATAATTAAAGTAGGCTCTCATGTAGTGAGCAATGGAAACAACAAAGGTAGCAATTTCCGAAAAGTGGCATTGGTAGCTGTTCTCCGAATCAAAGAGCTGGAACTTGATCATTTGACCTCCATTGCTGCGTTGTTATTGTCAAAAAATATACCAGTATACCAGTAAACGGCAGAGTGAAGATAGGCGATGAGACAAAGATACAGACAAACACTAAGCACAACCCATCCTCGCGCATTCAGTATACTCACTAGTTGATACAAGAAAGGGGCATGACACTAACACCATCAAATCCCACATTGGAATTCCAGTGAAAGACATCGTCGTCCGCATTCGCATAGGCAGCAGCTTCCTCATTACTGACTTGATCATCTCCACTGCTGCCATAGGCCGCATCGTCGTTTCCATTGCCATAGGCATCATCCTGAGCATCATCAGTATTGTAGGCATCGTTGTTGGCGCCATCGTCATCCCCGTTGTCATCATTGTTGTAGTTTTGATTGTTGTCGTCGTTGTTGGCGTAGTAGTCATCGACCGCATCATCACCATTGTTATTATTGTTTCCATTGTTGTTTCCATTGTTGTTGTAATAGTTTCCATTGTATTGGTAGTAGCCATTGTTGTTGTTATTGTTCTCCGCTGCAACGACTGCTGGTCCATAATACGTCATGTGTGGACTGGACAGGAGCGCCAGAAAACAGGCTATTAAAGCGACGAGGCTAGTAGAACGAAGTTGACGCGACCTCATGTATTGACGGACAAAGGCTGAAGAACGCCTCATTCGACGACCATCTCTTCGTTCTTCTTCTGTTTGTTGTTTCTCTTCTATTGACGATGGAATGGCATGTGTTGCAGTGGGAGCCAGAGGCTGTGCGACTCTATTCGGTGTAGTGGAGGACGATGTCGTCATGATGATGTAACACTTCTTTCCTCAACGATATTAACAAGCAAGCTTGCTTTCCCTGCGCCTACTCCTTATCAGAATTGACTTCTTCTCTATGCTTGTATTGTAGCAAGTAGTTGGTAGTTGGTAGTTGGTACAGAGTAGCTGGTAGTTGTAGTTGTGTGATTAAGTATACTATTGAATATTGAAGAAGCAAAGAGGTGAGCGCGATCGCTCGTTGTTTGGTTTTAAGTTTTTGATTTCCCCGAAGAGATTTCGTTGCTTGTTGCTCCGAGCCAATCCTCCGTGTACGGAATTTACGTGAAAAAGCATTGTACCGGTACGAAGCCGACCGTTGTTCGCAAGTGCTAAGTAAATCAGTCGACACGACAAACCGAGCAAGGCGATTAAATGTGAGCGAGAGTGTGCGTACTACTGTTTTAGAGCCCTCGATCTTAAAAGTGAGTCACTTTGATCAAGGTGCAGTAGGTCTACTACTAGACTAGTAGCTCTAGTAGTGGACTATTCTAAGGAACTAATAAAAAAGTATAGAAATTGCATTACAGTAGTGAGAAGTGTTATTCCATTCAGACTAAGCAGACAAGGCAACGACAGCACCATCTGATACAGCGCCTCCAATGCTATCGCCAAGATTGGAGCCCAACATGGTGCCCCATCCTGGAAGAAGCATGGACCCAAAGCCACCACCAACGGCAGTAAACATAAGACCAAGTCCACGTGACAGAGCTAGAGTGGCCGACTTTTTGACAATCTGAAAATCCCCCTCCTCCTCCTTATTGTCTTCGTCATTCTTGCCTCCGCTGCTGCCCGTCGTTCCAGCAGTGTTATGTTTGCTCGTCAATTTCAATTGTTGTTTTCGTCGTCGATCGCGAATATACGTGTAGTATCCCCAACCAATAATGACTTGGTGGACACTATAGTCAGCCAAAAAGGCAATCAGACTGGCTTGACCACAAATTTGAAACATTTCTTTTCCAACTTCCACTTTATTTTCTTCCTTGGCGTGCAATCGTCGTGCTACTTTGAAGGTATCCAGCGTCAAGGAATCAAGAGTAAAACTGTCCACTAATTTGGCAGCAATGGATTCGTACAAGCGCATCACCAAAACTATGAGATGATATTTCACCAATGCGTCGGTGACTTTGGAGGGATAGGTTTCCCATCGAATCTTCCATTCGCGCTGTCGTTTGCAATTATTCATTGATTTTGTTTGGATGGGAAATAAAGATGAAATTGCGGTTGCAGGTTAAAGGATGACAGAAAAAAGATGGACGACCAGAACAAACAACAGCATCATCAGGCAACGTCCTCCTGTATTATTGTCATCTGCTCTGGTTATAAAAAATTGTCTTCTTGGCATGCCGCATAAGGCGGCGTGCCTCAGATTTCAGCAACGGTTCATGAAATATAAACTCGTTCCATCATTGCAGGTGGGGGGACAAAAAACAGAAAAAGTAGTTACAGTCATCGTGCTACCTACCGTTTCCCATTCTTCCGAGGCTTCTTCGGCTTCTGCGGGGGTCATCTTGCCTTGTTCAACTAATTTGTCACGTTTCATATCTTGATGGAGCTGATCATTGGCATAACTTGACAGAATTATGCTTCCTTGTGTCACCACAATTCGAAATGTCTGCAAAAATGTAAGGATTTTGGTTAGTGATGACGAGAATTTGCGAGAAAGAAAAAAAACCTCGAAAACTGTCGTCCCATCAAAAGATGCAAATGGATCTTTGCACAAAGGAATTCTTCTCAGAAAATTACAATGCAAGGAACTCACGCTTTTGGCCAAGCTACCAGGAGTCAAGTGCTCGAATGCCGTCTTTCGATCTTCACACAATTTTCGATCAAGATCTCGCAACGCCAAAAGCTTTTGTTGAACACCGTCGATGGAACACGCCAAGAGCCGAGGAGCCGCTTGAGTAGTAGAGAGTAGGTTGCTGTTGCTACATTTTCTATCCGACGAAAGCGGATTGCAGCCGCCGTAAAATGGAGCATAGAGCTTATGTCCAATCGTCATTGTGTTGTTGTCTCTTGTAGATTAAGCAAAGGGTTGCTATTGAAAACAATATCTTAGGTACATACTTGGGATGGGAGATGGGAGGTACCAAGAAAAGTAAAGAGTTGCAATCAAGAGGATCGATGGATGGAAGATGCGTTACCAGCGGCTTCCAATAGGTCGCACATACCTTCGATAAGTTTTACAAACTGTACTACCAGGTAGTAGTAGGTCGAAGCTGGGAAAAAGTGCCGATGGAATTGAGTTGGCTAGCCAGAGCAGATTGCTAGAAATAAGCGATGCAGCTTGCATGGCAGTCTTTTTCTCTCTTCTTCCCCACCCGGATCTCGGTGCAAGAAGCAGCGGGGCAAAAGTGGCTGCCTCCGGCGCATCGTTTACTCCAAGCGCGTGCGTGGTACCACTCATCCCGTGGCTGCATACTCCCCGATCGCGTCAACTCGGCTAGTAGAACTTGCTCCCAAAAGAATGACGATACAAGTAGAGCTAAGCTGCAACAGAGGTTGGGTCACTGGCTGCTCAGTGCATTATCATCAACCTAGAAAAAACATTAGACCCTGCACGTCTCATATCGTCAGAGATACTTTTAGCAACCTAGCCTCAGCTTCAGGCAAGACGTGCCAAAAGAATCCTACTAAAGATTCTATTAGTTGTTTGAAGTGTCTACTACTGGTTGCTGGATTTATTCTCGCTTTTTCTATACGGCCATCCAACTACTGTATAATTATATCTGTTGATACCTACGAGTACATGTCCTAGTAGTGTAGATGCGTACACAGAAACAAGAGAACAAAATGCCGTTTTAATTTACCAAACCGTGAATCTATCTTGTATTACACTCCAATGTTTTAGAAAAGACACGGCAACGAACTTTCCGGCTTTTTTTCTGTCTAGGTTCGGTTGGCCATTCGGCGTTTGTTGATACGTTCAAACTTCTTGCGCATACGTCCTTCCTTGATCTTGCGCTTCTTCTTTTCTTGGGTGTTTTCAAAATAACGCTTGTGACGAAGTTCCATCAAATGTCCAGACTTGTTAATCTCGCGCTTGAAACGACGGAGGGCGCTTTCGATGGGTTCGCCATCGCCAACTTCCACCTTGATCTTGACAGCAAGTCCTGTGGAAGGTCTGGCACCTGTGTTTCGATCAGAAAAGTCAGAAGGTGATGGGTTAGCAGCAAGATAACGTGAATAGAAAAGCGTTGGGTTGATAGGACATCTTGCCATCACGATTAATCATGTTATAGCCTTCTTCTCCTACACTGACAAAAAAGGGAAATTTTCTTTATTCCAAAAATCTACCTACCAAATGCTTGTGATGGAGCAAATGCGCTCGTGCACATGATTGCCAAAGCGGCTAAGAGAAAAGTGAGAAGTAAAGATGTTCGCGCCATGGTAGAATACTGCAGCACTACAATACTGGTAACTATTGTTGCTTGTTGCTGTTGTTGAGATGATGAAGATGGTTCCTGTCCCGACGGAGCGAAGGCTGTCTGTCTATTACTCGTTACTCAGTTTTGCTGCAGACAAAGTTGATGCCTCTCGCTCAGCGCTCCACGAAAATCGCAGCAGCCACTCAAAGTACGTGTGTCAAGAAGGAATCAGGAATCTGGCATTTTACATTTTTCGTCATTAATTAAGAAAGGAAACAGGTTTGAATTACAGTCGTCATGATGACACCACCACAAATAGACTAATGTATTTTCTATCAATCTTAGAATTCCATGTTTTATGATCCAATACAGTAGTACTGTATTTAGTACCGAGTACAGCTCCCATCGACGAAGGGAGAGTCCAGTTCGTAGAGGAACCAATGAGCGAAAAATTCAAAACGTCTGGGTATCAGCGCGAGATCTTATAACCTTGAAGTCATATTCGTCCCTTCCTGCACAATTGTGCGCTGCTATGTGCCCAATACCTAAAGACGAGGTTCTTCTTTTTGCGATCAAGAAAGTCAAATTGCTCTACTGCCTTGTAAACTCCCTGCCTCAACTGAATGCCGCATGCTGTATAGAAACTGGCAGCCTGCAAGCTTTTACGAGACGCTTTTGTGCATTGACTGTTACATGTTCATCTTCGTGCGTAAACTTATCATTTCCCAATATTGCTGCCGTTCGATCAAACGACTCGCGCGCAAGGTCTTAATTATGTTGCTTGATAAAAATCTGCATGTTTCTCCATCGCAGTGTCTCGACCAAAGGTTGCCAGTAATTTGATCTTCAAATTCATCTGCATGACCCCAACAGCAACCCCACGTTGGCAACTTGAAGCTCATAGTAGCAATTCCCTGCGTGTTGCCGTCTACGTGACCGAAAAACACTGCAGAGCGCGTCTCTACCATCTTCATCACAATAGAAAATGGTTGCATTTTCTAGCTCCTGTTGCACCGTGAATATCATTGATGCAAACTTTCACCCTCCCAATTGTAGCCTCCACAGGCGAGCCTTTGACCCCGCGTTCTCGAAACCCAAAACCTTGCTAAAAAAAATTGAATAAAGCTTCATCAGATTGTCATCGAGAAATTCAAAGATGCGTCAAAGAATGTCAGCTGGCGCAGATACACAGTCAAGTGCACTGGTATTCGTATAAAGGGCATGGAATAGAAACCTAGGATTGTTTCTGAGAATACGGCAACGAAATGAAGAGTAAGTAGACCATAGCTACCGAGGGGACCAAAAAGTAGTGTGCATCAACAACTATTTTATTTTAACGGGTTAAATGTCAAAACAAGAATAAGTCTCTAGCACTTGTTATTTGAATTTCACCGTATTTTTTCATCATTATTATTTCCTCAGCATTCAGCATGGGTTGGTCCTGTTCTGCCTGTACGTATCGTAACATCAACGATGGTTCCTTGGCCTGTATCGTTTGTGACACCAAGCGTACCAAGAAAGAGGAGGAAAATCGAAGCAGTGATCTAACAGACGAAAAACCTGGACAGAAACAACAACGAACGTTATTTGGTGGTGTTGTGGTGGAAAAGAAGCCTGGATCGGCCAAGGGCAGCAAAAACAAAAATGACAGTACCAAAAGGACAGAGGCGTCCGCCCAACAGTCTACACAGCAGGACACGGCGACGATACCATCTGCCACGTATCATCCTTTATCTCATGAAGATTTCCCCGTTCGCAAGAAGCGATGCTTGCAAGTCTTGAAGGACGTTTTTGGGATTTCTGAACTCCGAAACCAACAGCCCTTGGCTGTTGAATGTGCCTTGAAATCCCAATCTCAAATTGTTGTCATGGCCACGGGAGGAGGAAAGTCACTGTGTTATCAGCTTCCAGCAGTGGTCTGTGGTGGAACAACGGTGGTCATTTCTCCTTTGATTGCATTGATGCAGGACCAGGTGGCATCACTCCTGAAAAAGGGAATTCCTGCGGCTTGCATCAACTCCAGCAACAGAGAATCTGAAAACAACGATATATACGATCGACTGTTGGGGAGGCGACAAAATGTCAGCAAACGACTTCAATTCGCGGGGGAGGGTCCTCTAAAACCACTTACACTGGTTTATGTTACACCCGAGTCCTTGCAGACCCAAAGATTTCAAACCATTCTGCACGAATTGCACGATAACAAACGTTTGGCTGGCTTTGCCATCGATGAAGCTCATTGTTTGTCCTCGTGGGGGCACGATTTTCGTCCAAGTTATCGACGATTGGACTACATTGCCCATCAGTATCCAAATGTACCTCGTATGGCCCTGACGGCAACTGCAACCCCAGCCGTATTGAATGACATCAAGCAGACACTCAAATTACAAACAGCACCGTGTCATGTAGGTACTTTTGATCGTCCCAACATCTTTTACAAGTGTCATTACAAGGATGCTCTCGAAACCATCAAACAGGGTGGTTCACTAGACGATTTGGTTAAATTTATTTCCAAACAACACAAGCGAGCCACCAAGAAGGATGTGCCCTGCAGTGGAATCATATATGTTCACAAACGAAATGATACCACCTTTCTCGCCAACGAGATTCAAAAGCGAACCAAAATTCCCACCGGAGCATATCACGGCAAACTGAACAACGCCCTACGCACCGAAGTCCAGGAAGATTGGACATCCGGGAAAACTAAGATTGCGGTTGCTACCATTGCTTTTGGTATGGGCATTGACCTAGGTATCTATTAGACAGTGCAAGCTTGCTTGTTTATGCGTCTGCTTGCATCTGGTATTCGGTTCGCTCACTGTGTCATCCTTTTTGCTTGCCTCTCCTTCAAATTGCAGCCCACGTCCGATATGTGGTACACTGGTCAATTCCAAAGACCTTAGAGGGCTTTTACCAGGAATCAGGTCGGGCTGGTAGAGACGGACAGGCAGCCATTTCACTGGTTTACTTCTCAAAACGTGACGCTGACTTGTTTGGCTTTCTTATTCGAAAAGAGAGTGAAAACAGCAAAAAGAAAGATCCTGGGATGGTCGAAGCTGGTGTCGAAAGGAAACAACAAGCCTTGCGAGAGGTGACAGAGTACTGTACGAAGGCAGCTTGTCGACGACAATCTGTACTGAAGCATTTTGGAGAAGTCGTTACGGATCCCAAAACTGTCTGTCAGGGATCATGTGACTTCTGTGCAAACCCTGAGAAGGTTGAGAAGGCAATCAATGCGACTGCTGCCATGCTAGCGATCGACCAACAACGAAAGCAAGCCTCAAAGAAACGCAAAACAGCCCAGGCTTGGAATGGGCAATGGGACCAGCCGCATGGCGACGACGAAGGTCAGGACTGGCGAGAGAGTAATAAAAACTGGGAAGTTGAAGGTCTCGGAATAACATCGTCAGGTACCGGAAGTTCTACAGTAATAGCAAATTTCGCCTCTAAAGGGTTTCAAACCGCGAAATCCTTGTCGGAGAAGTTGGATTCGCTCGAGGTGAGTGGCCCGGTACCTTCTTTGCTGGTACAGTCTTCTCTGGGCAGTCTATCCTTTGTGCTTACACTGGATATTCTTCGTTACGCTCTTCCATTTATTTTCTTTTAGGCAATGGAAGAAGAGGACAATGGGTTCGTGCGCTTTAAGACGGTCGGCCAAAAGCCCAGAGACGTCGTTTATCCTGAACATTTGACAGCCAAACTAAAAAAAATTCCATTGGCAGCCGTGCCCCCCAAGCCAAAGGAGCGATCATCTTCGGAGATCGCCGCTAGTGCCAAAGCGATAAAAGCCGAATTGGACGCCCTCAGGGCAAAGCAGGCGGCGCTAAAGACTAATGGGCAATCAGCATCTGCTGTTGCTCCACCACCCCCACCGCCAACATTCAGTTCTAGTAGCAGAAGAAGAAAATAGCGAATTAAGAACTTAAATACTGCTTGCTACGCTGCGCTTAATTTTTGTAGTTCTGTTAGCTCTTTTCGAGCAACGCCAGCTTTTCAAAGTTTGCAATGGCTTCTTCAATGTCTGCCTTTTTCTTTTGTAAGCTCTCCAGTTTCTCTTCATTGGCTTTCTTCAAATCCTCAGGGGATTTTTCCAAGTATCCGGGAGATTTGATTGTATTTTCCAATTTTTTTAAAGCAGGCTCTGTCGACTTGAGACTCTTCGTCAATCTCTTGATCTCGGCATCGTAATCCACCATACCCTTCAAATCCATCAGAAGCGTGGATTGGTCATCAATAACAACCGTCCCGACAGTCTGCGGTATGGAATCTTCAGGTGGGTTAATATCAACGGCGCAGGCCTTGGCTAGGGTTATAATGTCTTCAGTTTGAGCTTTCACCATAGCCTCTCCAAAACCTGAGATCTTGATGTAAAAGTGTGTCTGAACCTTGTCTGTGATGCTGTAAGAGGCACGCAGCGATCGGCAAGCATTGATGACCTTCATGGTGGTAGCCATAGATTCTTCGCTTTCCACATCCTTATATGCGGCAATACATTCCGGGTACTTTGCAAGCATAATGCTTTCGGTTTCGTCTGATCCCAGTGTTCCGCGGCCAGGAAGACGCTGCCACAGCTCTTCTGTCACAAAAGGCATCATCGGATGAAGCATTCGCAATCCCAAGTCCAAAGATATCCACAGCGTCGCCTGTGCAGCCCACCTGCTGTCTTTGTTACTCTCTTCCATGTTCTTGACAATGGGCTTAATCAACTCAATGTACACGGTACACAAGTCGTCCATCCACATGGCGTAGGCAGCTTGCTGCGCGTCACCAAAAAGATACGCCGAGAGGCAATCGTTCACAGTACCGGAGGCCGCCATTAGACGAGAAATCATATACTTGTCGCGAATTGCCATCTTTCCGCTACTCATCAAGTCACTCAACAAAGTCGAAGATGGTTTGAAGTCGTCGACGAACTGCAAAGCAAACTTGATCACGTTCCATAACTTATTGCAAAACATGCGGTAGGCAACAACACGTTTTACATTGAGGTTGATGTCACGGCCCTGGACAGTGTAGGCAAGAAGGCCGAATCGGAGCGCATCAGAACCACATTCCGGGATTCCATCGGGAAATTCTGAAAGCATGTTATTCTTTGCTCTCTCTAATTCCTTTTCTGGAAGATTTCCTCCCATCAGTCGCCCTTGAAGTGTATCCAGAGAGCATCCATGAATAACTTCAAGTGGGTCAATAACATTTCCCAAAGACTTGGACATCTTTCGTCCTTCGCTGTCACGCACCATGGCATGAAGGAAGACAGTGTGGAATGGTAGAGTATCAGTAAGCTCCAAACCCATCATGACCATTCTGGCAACCCAGAAAAAGAGAATGTCAAGGCCAGTCTCCAAGAGAGAGGTGGGGTAAAAAGCCTTCAAATCGTCTGTGTGATCAGGCCAGCCAAACACAGAAAAGGGAAAGAGACCTGATGAAAACCAAGTATCCAGCACATCTTCATCACGTTCAAGGTTAATTTCGTCGCGGCCGCAGCCAAGCAGCTTTGCTGCTTTATCATATGCAGCATTCTCATCCCGAGCAACGACCCATCTGTCGTTGTGATCCATATCATTCTTGGAAATGCCAGTTTCCGACTTCTTGGTTGCAAACCAAGCAGGAATTTGGTGCCCCCACCACAACTGTCGACTAATGCACCAGTCACGAATATTGTCCAACCATGCAAACCATGTCTTTTCGTGATCTGCGGGAACAATCTTTAAATCACCGTTTCGAACAGCGTCAGTTGCACGCTTGGCCATGCCATTACAGTTGACATACCACTGGGGTGTAATCATTGGTTCCAGGATATCTCCGCTTCGGGAGCAGAGTCCCAGGCGCATTTTATTTGGTTCCTTGTCTTTGAGTAAGCCCTGGTGACAACGACAGAAAATCAGTAGTCATCGAGTGAGATTTAATACCGCCACTTCATCATACTCATACGCCGCAGCAAAGCATCAGTCTTACCATTTCATCTAGAGCCTCTTCGACGGCAATGCGAGCATCGTAACGCATCATACCTTCGAACTGGGACCCATTGTGGTTAATAGCACCATCTTCGTTTAAAATACAGATGAACTCTAGATCGTGTCGCTTTCCACATTCGTAATCGTTTGGATCGTGTGCAGGAGTAATTTTGACAGCACCCGTACCAAAATTCATATCAACAAGTGTAGCGTCACAAACAATAGGGATTCGACGGCCATTGAAAGGATGAATGACAAACTTTCCGTGCAAGTGCGTGTATCGAGGATCGTCGGGGTGGATTGCGACAGCGGTATCACCCAACATGGTTTCTAAACGGGTTGTTGCTACCACGAGCTGCTCATCTGAGTTTTCAATGGGGTACGCAAAAGAAGTTAAAGTACCAAACTCATAGCGCCCCTGGGGATCTTTAGGATTACCCTTGTGGGTCTTTACTTCCAAAAAGGTCCGCCCTTCCAAATCAATGTAGTCCACTTCGATGTCCGAAATGGCAGACTTGAGAGCACAAGACCAATTCCCAAGACGGTTGGCGCGGTACAACAAGCCCTTTTCGTGGAATTGGTTGAATGCTTCAATAACGGCCTTGCTCAGCATGTCGTCCATGGTGAAACGCTCGCGAGACCAGTCGACACTGCTTCCGAGGGATCGCAATTGCTTGGTAATCTTGGTCCCGTAATCTCCTTTCCACTCCCAGACTTTCTTAACGAATTCCTCGCGTCCCAAATCGTGACGATTCTTTCCCTCATTTTTTACAAGCATCTTTTCGACAACCGATTGTGTGGCAATACCAGCGTGGTCCGTACCTAAGCAAAGGAACAGACAAATCGTAGGTGTTGCAGTAGAAACAAAAAAGAAATGTCAGCCCAAGAGAACAGTGAGAATCAGTGAAAAATATGAAGCTCGTTGTGCGAATGGGTTTTGTAATATTGCATGGAGCCGATTGCCATATTCAGCGCATAGAAGAGCACGTCAGGCTGCCCAGTGGACCCATGCGAGGGTTCTTAAATTCTAATGAAATCAAAACAAAAGTCACGAAAAACCTACCTGGAACGTACAAGGTAGCATGACCTTTCATTCGGTGCCAGCGGGTCAAGGTATCTTCCACAGCAGCAGTCAGAGCATGTCCCAAGTGAAGAGATCCTGTAACATTGGGAGGTGGAATGACCATGACAAACCTCTCTTCCTCGGGACGTCCCATAGCCGCCGCTGGATCACATGAATAATATCCTGACGCTTCCCACCAGTCCTGCCACGCAGATTCGACAGCTTCGGGGTGATAGGCAGCATCCATTGGCGTGGATCGGAGATCCTTCTTCTCTCCTTTGGGTGTCGTATTGACAAACTCGGGTTTGCTTGGTACCTCCTTCTTGGGTTTTTTGTCTTTCTTTCCTTCTCCCCATTGTGGCTTTTCCTTCTTTTTGCCCTGCAAAAGATAAAGAGTTGGAAAAATATGAAATGTATTCTCAAGTTCATGAGATCATGCATTGCAGAAGACACATTTACAAGGTTGCACTCATTACAGGGCTGCTCTCATTGGCAGTACGGGGGCCTATTTTGAGTAGATAAAAGGAATTGGCATAGATGGACACATCTTTTATTTTTTAATAGCTGAGAGCTGACGTACCTTACCCTTCGCGAGCTTTTTCAATTGATTTTTTGATAAGTTCTGCTCTCCACCCTCAGCTGGAGGGTCTCCACCTTCAGCTGGTTTTGTTTCGTCGGCCATAGCTTCTATTTGAATTTGCTTCTTATTTCAAGTGAGGACGCGTTGATGCTACTACGGTACAGTGGTTAATGTCAGAGTGGAGTTTGGGTTTCAACTTTCAACAATTTGTGTTTAGTAGAAGGATCCTTCCTTATTATTTGTACGGAGTATTAGGCTACTAGAGCGTTGGAATTGGGTATTTTTATTTTAGCCGTCGTCCATCAAATCAGTATTCGCCCAGTCAAGCTCAGAACCTACAGTGTTTGACGAAGGGACTCCATTCGTGACCCACTCATTTCTCCTGCATCAGGAAATGTTGCTGGTTCATCAGGAGGATTGCCACTGCTTTTTTCGTTTTAAATACCAGTACCTGGTACCTGGTAGTCTACTACTACTATCCAGCAGGTGCCCTTTTTTTAACATCAGACAAAATAATAATCACAATCGCACCATCAGCGCAGCGCATACTTTGTGCGCGACAAAGCCCAGGTAAAGTGCAGAACAAAAGTATGTTTCGTTCCAATTTGTATCGCGGCTGCTAATTTATTTTGAATGCCGAAGAGTCGTTGTCGTCCTGATTGACGGGTTGGGATTAGAGAATAGGAATGGAAATATCTTCATCAGTACGATCGATATTCATTATTCATTGTCTCAAGTCTCAAGTCTACCAGGTACCTGGTACTAAGAAGAGATGCTTTACGATACGAGATGATGCAAATGAAAAGCATGGCATTGTTGTTCCGGTAAATAAGGGTTAGTTCGTTATTCGTTTATAGCCTACTCGTCGCATTTATGACTAATCTTTTTTCGCATTTCTCTACATCTTTCCGTTCCAAGACATCAAAATTAAGCTTAGATAACCACTCCGCAAACAACCCAAGTGCACAACGATGATGGCGAATTATCAAGTAATTCTTCCCCCCGAAGAGTTTGCGGAAGACTTGGAGCTTCGACTTGGACGAGCTAATGGAAACATTTATATTCGAAAACCTGGTGTGGAAGGTGTCAACGATGGACAGGTGATGGTTCGCCTCAAGAAGAAGCGCTTTGTTATTTTGGATTATAGCATTGTTCCCAATGAGCAGGACTTACAGTATGCTCAGAACACGCATCATATCACTATTCCTGCTGGAGCTGGCAAGACCAGTTGCACCAACACAGATTGTAATAAGGTGGGGGTTCCCTGTTTGCTGTACGATAGCGATCCAAATGAACCTGCCTCGCTGTACATGAGATCCGGTCTTTGTTTTACCTGTCAGCGCAACTTGAACGAGAAGCGACGAACGCAACGAAAGCGACCCGGTGATGTCATTGGCCCAGGAGTAGTCTTTGGGTCTACCTCCATTTCAAAAAAGTACAAAATGGGTCCCGGTGCCATGATCATTCATCCCGTGGACGGTTTGCGACCACACGGGGATGGCTACGGATTTAACGAGATTGGACACGACCTGCAGCGCATTGCGGTGGATATTGCGAATGATACTCATCGCTTGATTAGTGCTATTAATCCCGCGGCCGAGTCTCTTCCCCCTCCGCCTCCGCCACCACCGCCGACTCCCGTTGACCACCATCATGATATTGCTGCAACGGCTGCAGCTGTGGCTGCCTCGGTCGGAGCCCATTCGGGTAATTTAGCACCAGTAGATGATGCCGCGACGAGTGCTGCCATGGATGCAGCTGCATCAAGTTCAGCTGCTGATGTTGCCGACGATGACCAATGTGGCGATGATCATTCGTCTCCTCACCTAGCAGCGGCGGCTGCTGCAGCTGTCAATGTGCCAACAACAGTTCCTACTACCAGCGAGGACATCAATGCCCTTTACGATAAAGCCTATAATTCTTTGAACAAAGGAATCTTTTTAATGTGCCAGTGGAAGCAGTCATGGGATAATGCCATTGCCGCCGCCGTTGCACAGGAGAGTGTGGACAATGGTTTGGCAGATGCTGTTGCATCGGCGGCGGCAGTAGCTGCCGCTGCTTCGGAGAACCAGAACGGCTCCTTGCTCATGGAACCAGATACCAAGGAAGAAATGACCATCGAAGAAGATGCCGCTGTTGCAGCCGCAGAAGCAGCCGTTGCGGAGACAGCGCAAGATGTAGTGAATGAGTACTCTGGCGTTGGCGTTTGAACCGTAAAATCTGGTTCTGAAAAACGGGGGGGAGAGGTGCACATACCAAGCAATACTTCATAAATAAAAATACAAAATCATTTAGTTTATTCTTGAATGCCCCCTTGGATCGCTGTCCGGACATCAACACGCGCAAAGGCAAGAACGCCGGAGAGGCTACTAAAGTAAATGGGGTAGTTGTGCGACTTTAAATAAAATCTCTAGGTTCGGTACAGAATTCAAAATCAACTAAAAAACCCTGCAAACAATTATTTCATCCTATTCGCAATAAAAAACAAAACCTTACACATATTCATACATTGAATATATTATACAAGCAAGCACAAACATTTACAATGGAGACCTCCTTTGAGAACGACATCTCGGCAGAAGACCGCCTAGCAGTAGTACGAAAAGCGGTTCGCAAAGCTACGGAAGAAGCCGTGAAACAAGTCGCACTTTCTTCCCCGGCTGGTGGAGTTGGTGGTGCATCATCTACCGAAAGTCATGCTCCTGGTGCCTTTACTGATCCCAATGCCTCCTTCAATCTGGGTATGGAACTATTTGGTCAAGATGTGCAGTTTGTGCAAAAGAATATTCGTGAAAAATTGGAGCAAGTGGAACGAGATTTGATCAGTGTCAAACAAGTGATCGCCAAGCAAGGTTTGAATGAACCTTTGTCCGACCAAGAAAACGCGAACGACAACCACAACACGGACGACATGACTGGCAAAAGCAAGGAAGTCCTGCAAGAAGAAGCTAGTTTACTTTCTAAGAAGATTAGCTTTCTTCGCCAGTGCAGTTTGGCTCGGTCCTTTCTGGACGAATCCATTACTTTTTCTAAACCTGCCCTGACAACCGACCCAAATTGGGTTGACGCCTCCAAACGTTTGGCCCAAGCTGAAGAAGCCTTGAATGAAGCACAGACCTTGTTGACAAGTAACCAATCGAAAGCAAGTCTGACAGCTCCCGATTCACCAGCATTGATGGCGGGCTACAAAATTATCGACGCCATTCACTCTTCCGTTCGACGGGAACGTGTGGATTTGTTGGATCGCGCCAAGGCAATTTTTGATGTTTGTGTTACCTTCTCTGAACAAGGCATTGTCGTCCGAGGATCCAACAATAAGGATGTGGCTAAGCAAGGCTTGGAAGGTGCGTATCATGTCTTGGGCGCGTGCAGAGCATCTGATAATTCTGCCCTGAAGGAAACGTTGCGAAAATTTACCACAAAGTTGTATCGGCAAGTCTTTCAGCCAGTTCTGGAAATTACCACTGCTGTCAATACTGTCATTGTCAATACCCAGCATCCAAAAGAGAATGTTGAATGGGTGTTTCGTGAGAATGTCGATGAAAATGACACGACATTCCGGACTGGACGCAACAAGGTCAAGGGTCCAGTGCTTCGACTGGAATGGACGAAACAAGAACGCAGTAATACTCAGTCCAAACATCCAGTCTTGGAAAATTGGAAGCAAACACTACTTTTTATCCAACGCATAATGGAATTTGTTTTTGATCATGTCCTATTGAAAAACGATGACCTTTGCAAACTTGTGGGAGATCAGCTGTTTGGCAAACCAAGTGCTTTGCCCTCGAACTTAAATCTGGAAGCTTTGGAACTAGAAAGTTGCATGATTGGGGCTAACGACAGTGGTCTAGTCATGGAAAACCTAGTAGAGGCGCTCTCACAGACGTGCATCCCTGACACTCTGAAGCCAAACGAAATGATCCAGCTTCAATCTCTGGCAGAAGAGCTCCGCAGCTTTACCCGCCCCTTTGTTCGGGCCATGCGCGAAAAATACTTTGTACATCCTTCTCCGAGCGCCAGTGACGACGGTGCCCACGAAACGCGGCTCGAAGCTTTTTCGAACAATTTTGAACAAAAATACATTGACAATCGAAGATGCAAGATCTTGAACAAAGCTCGATTTTTACTATTGAAGAATGATTACCACAAGACTGTAGAGACCGGAGTCGATGTTTACGAGAAGCGTGAAAAGAGAGAAATTTTGAAAGAACTTGACAATGGAATGGACATTTTTGAGCTGCACAAGTCGAGCATTTCGGAGACGGCTTTCAAGCTTATGGCGTTGTGTCGCCAAACCATGGACGAATCAGTCGAGCACGCGAAAGAAGGCAGAAGTAACAAAGACAACGACGGTCCCTTGTCTCTACTACCTCCGACGCTGTACCGGGCTGCTCGTGAAACTTTGGATTTGTTTCGAGCCATCATCCCTGCAACTTACGGCCACGAAATTGCTACAGTTCCTCGCACGGCGGCAGTCTTTCACAACGACTGTGTTTTCTTCCAATATCATTGTCTCTGGCTAGGTTTAGAATACAAATCGAAGCTTCCACCACTGCCAAAAGAGTCGAGCGATGTGCGAGGCACGCTGTTTCATCAAACATGCATGTTTGTCGACATGGTGCCCCTCTTTCGTCAACTTGCAGACCGATCAATGGGAGACATGCTGGACCGGCAGACACTCCAAGTTGTCGACATTGTCGGTAAGCGCATCACTTTGTTTGGCGACTCACTTCGTTCGGACGAGATTTTAGCCGAGTGGACCGAAGCGGAAACGGCGCTGACGGCCGGTTTGTACCACCTTCGCCACCTCTCCGAAACCTGGAACGTCATCTTGTCGCATGATGTATTTGTTCGCTCGGTGGGACACTTAGCTGACGCTATCTTTACGTTGTACTTGGACCAAGTGACGAAAGCTAAGGACATTAGCGAGAGCGCCTGTCATTTTGTCAGTGCCCTGTTCCAAAAAGCCACCAGTACCCTCAACGAGCTGCTTGACGGCGACCAGTCTGGATCTGTAGTATGGAATCGGTTTTTTGCCATAGGCCGATTCATGGACATGACCCTGATGGACATTCAGGCTGGTTTGGCAGACGGCTTCTTCCGCAGCGTGACAGGACAAGAATTGTCCCGGTTGATCAATGCGACGTTTGCCGACGGTCCAAAGCGTGAACGCATTCTCCAGGCCTTGGCATCGCAGTAGAAGATTTTTTGACTACAATTTCAGTGATACCAGTACCTGGTAGTACGAATCGGGGACGTCGCGGCGAGGTCGACTGTATCATAATATATTATTAATATTTACATAGTGGAAATTGTGTCATACCTGGTAGGAGAAACAAGCCATTACCAAGGTATGAAGGAACTGTATGCCAAGTGGTAGGTACTAGTACCAGGTACCGGTAGCTATCCCAACTTACAGTACCTGGTACTACAGTAGGGATTACAGTCAGCTTGCTGCCTAGTACTCGTATTGCTGCATTATTAGTATTGGTTCCTTTTACTGGTACCCCGGAGTTCATTCCCCGTGCTCCAACGGTACTGGTATCGTAACTTCCCCGTTCCTGAGGATCCTGTTACCAGGTACCGGACAGACCTGAATAGGATTACTATCCACAAGGATCCCGAGAACATGGAAGATCTTTCGAAAAATTGATCCTACTGGCAACGTTATTATGCCGCGACCACCGACAGTTGAAGTCTGCATTCTCCAAAAAATACCCGGTAATTGTTTCGTTGACCCATTGCTAGACTAGTGAAATTTTATTCTTGCTACTAGTAGTAGGATACTAAGTGTACCTGGTACCAGTGCTGCTAGCCAGTGGTACAAGTACAACAGTGCTTGTTGCCAACCACCTAGACTACTCCTAGCTTACGGTAGCTAATCTAGCTACGAGTACCATACCTGGTACTACACTACTACATACTTTAGATACCGGAAGCCTAATCGAGTAGGAAAAAGTGAGCCACGCCTGAAAAAACACACCGCATCCAAATCGGTACTACTGGTAGTACTGGTAGCTGACAACATCTCATTCAGCTACTACTATTATTACCACTGCCAGTATGGGACCACTAGCTAGCAGACTCTCTAGCAAGTAGCTAGTAGACCTCCAGTGGTCTACCACTTCTAGTACCTACTCTACCTGGTAGTACCGTACCGGTACCTGGTACCTACCAAGTAGCTGATCGGGGCAGTACCAGGTACAGGTAGTATGAAGCGCCATGATGGCCAGAAAATGTTCATTAAATGCATTTTTTGTTCGCTTGGTATCCGGCTGTTCCTGAGAAAGGCAATGACATGGTTCTTTCTACCAGGTAATAAACATGAAACTGGCTCTCCTCCAAAGTCTGGCGATCTACTGTGATAGTACCAGTACCAGTACTATTATTTGTCGAGCTCCTGTGCTAGTACGGTATTACTCTAACAATACCATGGTACTACTGTAGTAGAGCTACTACTACTAGTAGTACTCGGAGGACAGTATAGCAAAACTAGACTCGCCAGTACTACTACTACTACTACTGTACTAAGTAGAGGAGTTCTCGTCAACAGCCTTTTTAACCGGAACTTTGAAATAATAAGTCCACCCGAAATAACGAGATGAGAACAGGTTGAGAACCCAAAGTGTGAAAAAAATGTCGGAGGTTATGTATACTGTTCGCTCCTGCTGCAATGAGCCAATCAAAATAGCTTATTATTTTCTGGGATTAAGGATAGTTCGCATAGCGCCCCTTCGCATCCAGAAAAGGTGTCAAAAGACAAGAAAACAAGCTGTCCAAGCCATTTAAGTATTGTTCTATGCCACTATTTCGTATGGCTACTAGTTACGCAAAATAATGAAGTAGTAATACCTGGTGGGATAGTAGGAGTACCTGGTACCGTAATTTACTGTATTTTTTGATATCAAGGAGGATAAGCTGACAGACAACCAGCTGCCATTATTTTGTGCTCGAGTACTCTTTTCAAAAATTTGATCATAATATAAAAATAATTGTAATACAAAAAATTGACCATGATCTCCTCCTCCAACAGCAACAACAAATTACCGGAGAGCCCACGGGCTGTGATTGATACTTGTGTGTTTGAAGTAGATATGGGCGAAAGTAGTGTTGTCAAACTTCCCGGCCACACGCAGCTGGAAAACTCGGTGTACGAGTCTTTGCGTCCTCCGTCTGTGACCGCGAGCTCGGTGTCTTCCAATAGCACATCCCCACCTTTGAAGGATCTGACTTTAATTTCATCATCACTACCATCATCATCATCATCATCATCATCATCGTCTCAACCAGGTGTAGCTGACAAAGATGACGATGATAATGATGCCTCTACCGTATCCTCGGTATCGTTGGATGAAGATACTAACTGGGACGCGGCAACGGGCAAAGCCGGAACTCCCACCAAGAGATGCATCTTTTCTTCATACTGGCAAGCCAAGGGAGGACGGCCTCAAGAACTGCTGCGTCCCTCCTCTTGCTATGCAACAGAGACTGTTTCTGCAAGTGCGGATAAGAGTTGCCTTGACGACGACACTGCCAAGGTGTCCTCGTCATTATCATCACAAGAATTGCATGGCTACGAACAGCTACTGGTCAAGTCGGATGCTCAATCAATGCAGGATTCCTCTACAAGTTCACAAGATGCTTCTGTTCCTTCACGAAGACGACTCTGGGACAATCGGTATGTGTCTCAATCGAGTGCATCCCTGTCCGAGGGTATGGATCTGTTACTGATGAGCCAACAATGCTGCCTTCGCAAGATTCGCTCCAGCGAAGGAGTGGAGGGAGAGAGAAAACCTTCTGCTTCTTGTCTGAAGCAACAATGTCGTTACAGTGGCTCCTCTCGTGCTTCGACACTTTCTACTAGCAAGGACACCATTGTTTCCTTTAGCAGTAATATTCAAGTCAAGTTCGTCTTCAAGACGGAAGAGCAACACGCCGAAGAAGGCTGGTCAAAGTACTTTGCATAAATCCCGCGCGCGTATGCATTGGTACGGTGAGCAGACGACACCCACGGATGTATAGTTTACATCTTTCTTGCCGTACGATTACGACATTACCACAAGAAGAAATTCACGTGTGAATTTCTTTCATACTTTTTTTTACTCCAATATGGTAACAAGCTGTCACCATTCTATTTGAATTGCTACCTTTTATAATATAGAATCAACACTACTACGATAATTAACTTACTCTAAGTTAAGAAATGCCGCTACACTTTTATGACTATGTTTAAGACAGATCCTCGATGAGGAGTATGAGTTGCTAGCCCTTGCGATTCATAAAGCCATTAAACAACACTGTGTGGCATAAAACTGCTTAGCATTATTAAGTACCAAGCTTACGACTGCGGCTAATGCCTTTCTTGATACCAGTTTCCTCTCCGCCATACCTGTGACCTTCTTCGGTACGGACTTCGCGAACAGTACCCTTGCGCTTGATGAGTGCCTTCCTGTATTGCTCGCGCTTCTTGACGCGGGGATTGCGATTCAACTTGTTCTTGTGAGCCACAAGACCGCGATTTTTCATAATGGCACGGCTGACAGCGCGTTCGCCTTCGACTTCAGCTTCCAACCGAGGATACTTGGGAGCAACCTTGTAAAGACTCTTTTTGAAGGCCTTCTTTGATTTACTCTTCTTGGTTATGGCAGCGTAAAAGTCGTCATCACCTCCATCACCATCACTGTGCAAATCGTCGCCATCATCCATTTCTTCCACGTTACCCTCTTCATCAGATGCCTTGCCTAGCTCTGATTCCATCAGTTCCAGACCTCGACGCACATCATCATCGATTTCTTTATGTTCTACCAATTCCTCCGATGAAGCAACCCTTTTCTTCTTTTTAGATGCAGCCCGTTGCTCAATGGTATTGAGCGCCGACGATAGATATCTAGCTGCGCCCTTGTTATGTGTGTGTGTGTGTAACTGACTTCCAGTGCTATGGCGTTGGTCTTGGGGATACCAATCCCCGACCAGTGGGAAGTCGGAAGTAGGAGCAGGTCTCCGTCTTCTTTTTCGCTCTGGCTTCATCATATTGTCTTGAGACACCTCGTTGGGGCGCAGACCAAACTTAGCATTCTGTGCCGCGAATTTTGCCATAGCTTCCCCATCCAAGGGCTCTTCGCTATCAGAAGAAGATGAAGCGTCATCAACTGCCGCCACATTTGCAGAAATATTTTCGTTTACTTCTATTTCGTCGTTGTCACTCGAACGAACTGAATCGTCGTCGCTACCTGGACCATCCTCCATGGATTCCATAAGTTTGGATGCCTTGATCAAATTTTCTAGCTGATCGTTCAACCCTTCGACTTTATCTTCCACTTTACTCTTCAACTTTTGGTCCAATACGTTGAACTCCTGTAGCCGTTTCATCACAGGGTGAAACTGTATCAGAGAAGTGGCTCCAGTATCCATCAAAGACGAATCATTGTAATTGTCTTTCAGCGCAGAAGACTCTTCTGATTTCAGCAATAAAAACATGGCAAGATTTAATGCTGTTGACGATTGGATCAAGGCCTTGGTCAGAAGGTACTTCTTTCCGAGAGGAGTCGCTCCGACAGCCTTTTGGTTGACATGATAAAAGTGGTTGTTGTGCGCGTGAGTAGGAATATGACAATGTATCAAGGCGACAGTACGTAAACCAATACACGCGCAAGGGTTGTTGGTTGTCAACAAGCGAGAATAAGGACATTAAAATTTGACCTCCTCGTAGGATTAAAAGACGACCACAATTAAAAAAATTGTTTTGCTTTCTTCTGGCATCACTTTTCTACCAGGGCATCATACGAAACATTTTTGTTTCTCTGCCCTAGTCTATCATGGATGCAGTCGTTGACACTGGATTGCCACCAACATTCAATAAGGAAATCATCAATATAATTCCAATGATTCGTAATTTCTTACCTCGGCTGTTTCACTGTCGTCGCCATCAAAGAGCGCTCCCGTAGCAACAGTGGTGCGATCGGTCAGATCCTGCACTGCCTCGGAGAAATGAGACAAAATCTGCAGCAATCCAGGATGCTGTTTTTCTATAAGTTTCCGCCTATCTTTGGAAGATAATTTGGACACATCTCGAATGGAAGAAATATTGCTGGTATTGCTGTTCTCTTTGGCGATGATGTTTGATTTCTTGGCCTTTTTTCCTTTGGGTTGTTCGTCATCATCATCTTCGTCATCATCATCATCATCATCATCTGACAACATGAAATCTTCTTCGTCCATATCTTCTAAACGAGCAGCCTGGACTTCTTTGGCGGCTTCTTCCTCGAGAAAAGCATCTTCTTCGTCTTGTCCGATTTCCAAATCTGCTGTATCACCATGATAATAGGTGGATTTTTTTCGTCCCCAATTACGCACGTCTTCTATTTCTTCTTCGTCGTCCTCATCCTGATCATCATCATCACTTTTATTGTCATCAGAAGAAGAATCAGTACTAGTAGTACCTCTCGCCGCCTGTCGCAGCAAGGGAGATTTGCCCTGACTGCCATCGTCGCCGCTACTATCATCATCATCATCATCATCATCGGAACTATCGCCTCCAACCCCTAGATCCATGACGGCTTCTTCCCCATCATTGCTGTCACTGTCATCATCACTTCGGTTGCCGTGATCTCGATCCAACTGTAGAAAATTTTCGTCTTCATCATTGTGGAATTGGTCGACCTTGTCGTACATGTTCTCGTCGTATTTTTTCGTCTTCGATTTCTGGGAGGCCTCTTCACGGAGTTGAGCATTTCGTTTGTAAATAGCCTTGTCGCCCGTCTTGGCGGTGTTTCGTTTCTTCCCCATGCTACTGCTGTTTTGTTGCTGTTTTGCTGAGTTGAAAGAAATAATGAAAGACCAGAGGCTGAGGGTACTAATGCAGCAAAACTCTGCTTGTTGTGTACTACTAGACTACTGGTAGTAGTACTGTAGTAGGTAGTACCAGGTAGTATTGAAGTGGGAGTTTGTAGATTCACAAAACACACAAAATGCAGAAAAATGAAATTGATTGGTTCTGGCAAACTCGTCAGTGCAGATCACCGAACAAAATCGAAAGATTTTGTTTGTTCACTGAACAAGTGTGAGCAACGAAAATGTGAGGAAAAAACCTGTCATAATAATGTTAATTGGAATCACACCGTCATGAAGAAAGAAAAAATAATGATGTGCATAGCATTAATATCCTACATGACAGCACTTACTACATGGATTATAATACTCTTTATATCATCGGCGGAAGCTTTTCAAGTTTGGCATATACCAGCGTCGACTTCCGACAGCAACCTCTGGAGTAGCTTCTTAGTCAACAACCCACACCACGAGCCAAAGGAAGCGGCAACAACGGCGCCAGTACTTACAGACCACGCTCCCTCCTGGGATGATCTTCGAGCACAAATATTGAATACACCAACAGGATCCCGATTACAACACGAAGAATGCCTACAACGGAAACAGGGGCTCGGTCCACCTCATACCGATGCAAAAGTACGACTCTTTTCCGAAACCAACGAGAATGCTATCAGGGTCACCTTCTATCGCGATCAAGCAGCATGGTGTCCCTATTGTCAAAAGGTTTGGTTGTTCTTGGAACAAAAACAAATTCCTTACAAAGTCGAAAAAGTTCCATTGAATGCCTACGGTGACAAACCGGTTTGGTATTCTCGAAAAGTTGACGGAGGAAAGCTCCCAGCGATTGAAATGGATGGAATATTGTACACGGAAAGCATGGATATTATGACGCTCTTGGAAGACGCGTTTCCAACACATACGAGTATGATTCCGATCAAAATTGGCAGTCAGGAACGACAAGCTTTGGATGAACTGTTGGATCTCGAACAGGAATTGCAGCGTGCTTGGTTTTCTTTGGTGTTTTATCCTGTCAAAGATGATGCTTTGATAAAGGCTAATCAGACACTTTTAGAGACCTTGGAGAAAATGAATCGAGCTCTTGGTGATTCAGATGGTCCGTGGTTTCTCGGAGGCACCGACCCATCGCTGGTAGATATTTTATTCATTCCCATGGTGGAACGCATGATTCCATCCGTTCTTTACTGGAAAGGCTTCCATCTGATGCTCGCTACCGCCGAGTTGACCTATTTTCACAAGTGGCTGTCAGCTTGGGAAAAGCAACCACAATACCTGGCATCTCGTTCCGACTACTACACTCATATCATGGCCATTCCTTCGCAAAATGGTCCCGGATATATGATTCCAGCTGCCAAAGTAATTGCCAATCAACTCTCCGGATTGTCCGGTGCCTGGACCTTACCCTTAAACCTGAATAATAATACCTTGACGTTTTTTCCAGACCGCAACCCAAACAACGAGTCTTATACTCCGCGTCACGAGGCAGCGTACAAAGTCATTGAAAACCACGAACGGATAATAAAATTTGCTTGTCGAGGGGCAGGAGAACCGGGAAGACCATCATTTCACGCCCAGTTGGCAGATCCTTACGCCGAACCAAACGAAGAGTACGTGCCAGCGATGGATATATGTCTACGCCATGTAGTTCATGCTATGATTCATACTAGTGTAGATGCATCAACTGAGGCAGAACGATTGGCGAAACGGGACCTTTTGGGAAAGGCAGGGAATGATAGATTGCGGGAGAGTTGGACTGCTCATCTTGATGATGACGATCCATCGTTGGTGTATTACTGGAACGACGAGACTGGAGAAACGACCTGGACTCCACCTACGCAACAACTGGATACGTGTTTAACGTATCTACGAGATCGAGTAGGTGTTCCCAGGGATATGGGTCCAGCGGCAGCAATGGAACTTCGGGCCCATTTGAATTGGGCCATTGACCTAATGAAGGGCTGAAGACGAGGATGGATCACAGTTGTTCACAGAAAATTGATTTCCTTGTTGTCGCTCTAGTATAGTTTGGTGATGTATCAGTACTGTCGTGTAGAGTATTCATTGAAAACCAAACCTAAACTGATGGCGTTTGTTCTAGTAGTAGTAGACTAGTCTACTAGCTAGTCTACTCAGCAGGTAAAAAAGTTTGTTTTACAGTTCCCATCTGACGTCATCAAAATGTTCAAAACCCGTAGAAACAATAATGTATCATAATGTCCAATACTACTACTACTACTACTAGTAGATTACTACTACGGCGGTACGTAAGACCAGTAGACTCTAAGTCTAGACGAGGTAGTGCAGCATTATTTTAACTGTAGTTTTTTTTTCTCCCAAGCCGAGCACTTTTCATTTTATTAGAAAAACCAATGCTGCTACTGCCAACAGAAATGGCGCGCCGCCGCCTGTCCACATTGTAACAGTAATATTATTATAGAGAATAATATATATTTTGTCAGATCATAGTGCAGAAAAGCTTCATTATTTTACCATGAACGACAGCGACAGCGACAGCGACACCGAGAACGAAATCACTGGCAATGCTAACACCATGAGTACTGGTAGTAGTAGTCGTCGTAGTAGTAGTAGCAATAACAATAACAACAATCCAGAAGACAGAGACACTGTAATAGCGGCAACTCCTCGAAGACCTACGCAGCGTCCTGATGATGTTGACAATAATGGCAGTACACCCAGTAGTAGTCGCCAGTCGGATGGTGCTATTCCTCCCACACCAGCCAGTAACGAAGGTTCCATCTTGAACAATAACACTGATGACGTGGTTCCTGCTACACCTGCTCCTCCTCCTCGGAACAACAACAACAACAACTATGCCTCTCGTTATACGACCGAAGGTGGATCTCCTTTGACGCCCTTGTCCGCATTGGAGGATAATGATGATGACGACGATGACGACAACAGGAATCAAAACGAGATAGCTGCTACCACCACCACCAACAACAACAACAACAACAACAGCAATAACAGAAGAACGGGTGGTACCAACTTGGAGGACGACATGTTGTTGTCTTCGGATGACGACGACGATAATGGCGACAATCCGACGACGGCCAATCCTACTTCAGCACCACCCGAAAATAACAATAACAACAACAATGATGATGATGACGATGGTGGCAATGCTCAGCATCACGAAGAAGTAGAAGAAGAGGAGGCGGAAGAAGAAGAAGATCTATTTTTCAACCAGGATCAACAAAATCTTGCCGTGGTTCGTGGGACTACGATTAATATTCCCACCGCAGCGGCCGCTTTTACGGATTTCTTGCGCAACTTCAAATCATTGACACATGCACGTCGTAACAACAATAATAATGTGACCACCGAGAATAACGATAATAATCCTGACTCGAGCGATTCCGACGACGACGATGATTCCATTCTGGGTGAACAAAACAGCAACAATAACAATAACAACCAAGACAACGAACCACCTCTGTATATTGGACGTCTGCAGTCTCTCTTGACCCGAGGATCTGTCTACGTGGACAATAACAACCAGCAGGATGTCACATCTCCACAAACGTCCAGCTTGGACATTGATACTATGCACATTTACTATCACAGTCAAGAATGTCAACGATTTTATCAGCAGCTGGAAGAATTTCCCATGGAACTCGTGCCACTCATGGATCTAGTGGTCAAGCGAGAATTGGAACGCATGGCAGCAGCCGTGGTTGCGGAGAACGATTGGGACGAAGCTCCGCACATTCCCAATGTTCAGGTCCGACCGTACAATCTGCGCAAGGTTTCCAATATTCGCTGTCTGGATCCCGTGGCCATGGACAATCTCCTTAGCATCAAGGGTATGGTAGTTCGCATTTCTCCCATCATTCCTGATCTCAAAGTGGCGCACTTTACCTGTACCATTTGTGGACACGATGTCCAGGTGACCATCGATCGTGGTCGCATCCAAGAGCCCAACAGCAAGTGTCCCACCTGCAGTACCAACAATTCGTACCAACTGACGCATAATCGATCGATTTATGCCGATAAGCAACTGGTGCGGCTCCAAGAGACTCCGGATGAGGTACCCGCCGGACAGACGCCCGCGTCGGTGGTAACCTTCTGTTTCGATGATCTGGTGGACAGCGTCAAACCCGGAGACAAGGTGGAAGTTACAGGAGTCTTGCGTGCACAACCAGTCCGAGTCAATCCCAAAATATCCAAGGTCAAGTCTATATACAAGACGTACTTGGACGTTATTCATTTCAAACGCATCACGGGCATGGATTCGGGTCGCAATCGTGATGAAGAGCGCGTGGGTCGCGACGGAGGAGGTATGACGTCGCGATTTACACCAGCGCGCATTGCCGAACTGAAGGAGCTCTCGCAACGACCGGATATTTACGAGATGCTCGTGCAGTCCTTGGCACCGTCCATCTGGGAAATGGACAATGTCAAAAAGGGAGTCTTGTGCATGTTGTTCGGCGGCAATCACGTCCGGGTGAAGCGAGGTACTGCCGAACGGCGTCGAAGACGGGAAGAAAGGGAGAGGCGTGGGAACGATCATTCCGACATAGACGAAAACGACGAAGAGTACGATGATTTTGACGAAGAGAACGAGGGTAATCCGAAAAGAGGGGATATCAATATTCTGCTCTGTGGAGATCCTGGTACTTCCAAATCACAATTGTTGAGTTACGTCAACAAGCTCAGTGCTCGCGGTGTTTACACTTCTGGTAAGGGATCGTCTGCCGTGGGTTTGACTGCTTCTGTAGTTCGTGACCCGGAAACTCGAGAGCTCGTTCTTGAAAGCGGGGCCCTAGTTCTGAGTGACCAAGGTATCTGTTGCATTGACGAGTTTGATAAGATGAGTGATTCCAGTCGCAGTGTCTTGCACGAAGCCATGGAACAGCAGACGGTCTCGATTGCCAAAGCTGGTATCATCGCTACCTTGAACTCGCGTACCTCGGTCCTAGCGTCCGCCAATCCCACCGAATCGCGCTACAACCCATCACTGAGTGTCGTTGAGAACATCAAGCTGCCACCGACTCTGCTGAGTCGGTTTGATCTCATTTACCTCATCCTGGACAACCCCAATGTTGATCACGACAGGAGATTAGCACAGCATTTGGTCGGTTTGTACTACGAGACTCCCAACGTAACTGAGCCTCCCATGAATCAAGAACTACTGCGCGATTACATTGAATACGCCCGTACCCACATTCATCCAGAGATTACAGATGATGCGTCCGAGCAGCTCATTGCCAGCTACCTCGAAATGCGCAATCCTTTGGGAGCAAATGTGGCCAGCAATGGTACTCGTACCATTTCGGCCACTCCCCGGCAATTGGAATCTATGATTCGTCTGAGTGAAGCACTGGCCAAGATGAGGCACAGTCAGGTCGTGACGCGAGCGGATGCTCTCGAAGCTGTCCGCCTGATCAAAGTCGCCACGCAAGCTGCTGCTACTGACCCTCGCACCGGTAGAATCGATATGGACATGATCGCCACAGGTCGCGCTACCGCAGACCGTGAAATGGAAGAGCAGTTGGCACTGGGTATCAAGGAGCTCCTGAGTGAGGTACGTTTTATGAAAAGTACTTGTGTCTATGTGTCATGTTGACTCGTAGCGCTTTTATACCGTAGGTGCTCACTCGATCATCTTCTACTTTTAACCCACCCCTCAACGAACAGCGCCGAGGAAAACGCCTGGCCGTCCGAGACGTCACTCGGCAAATGTCGGAAATCACAAACTCGACCGTCAACCACAATGACGTTGTTACGTGTCTTCGTCAAATGGAATCAGACGGTATCATTCAATTCAACGAAAGGTCCCAGACTCTTTTTGTTCGAACTGGTATCATGTCGTAAATTCGTATCAAATAATGTCAATTTGCTTTTCAAAGCGTTCCTTTGGTTCTAGGCCCTTGAAGAGTACTGGCACCTCAAGTGGACAGTCTAAAACCCTGCAAACACTCTAGCACTGCTTTCGGTCTAGTACTGTAGATCATCACAAGTGCTCCGGAGAACTCCGAACATGCCAAACTCAGAATCACACTAAAAACAATGATACAATACCTAGAAATAAGTAGTACTGGATAGTAGAGGTCTACGCGATTACTGGAGTTGGCAGACATTAGCGCTGTAGCCTGACCCCTTTCATATTAGTTGTTTGTTGCATTTTTTGTTTGCTAATACTAATAATACGGATTGGTACCAGCAAAAGCAGTACTACTAGTCTACTCGTAGTACTAGAGTAGCTAGTACACGTTTTTGTTGGAAGTCCTTTCTAAATGCCTGGGTGGAGAGGGTTAATTGACCGTTGCAGTAATTGCCTCCACCCTCAACGAACGAACTACGAAACAACAACCCCATTCTTATTAGAACTACTTGCTTCTGAATTATCTCATCCAAAGTATAATCCAAAGCCAATTGTGAGCCTTACTTCATTAGTTTGCATCATCTTGTTTATTAGGCACTCGTACCAAAAAGAGCTGAGAGTATCAAGGGCTAACAGAAGCCAGTGCTCAATAATCGAAATGGCCTCGTCGCTATCGCAGTCCAATGACGAACAGCAACGGCAGCTCGCTGCTACAACAGCCCAAAGCAATCCATCTGAGCAACCCCATCGCATTACCACTAATGACAGAAAGACAATTCCAATGTCCTCGATTTATTACGTATTTGAATCTTTCAAAGCCACTGCGACGCCAGTGACCATCACTATGATCCTTTCTGCCCTGGCCGCCAATTTCGTTAGGACTGAAGAATCTGCCGCACAACGTGAAACCGATCTCACAAGTTCTTACTCTGCCATATCGGTGAGCGCTGACGCAAGTTCGTCCGAGCAATTCGGCGTCGGCCTGGTGAATGGACTGATTATTATTCTCGTAATGACAATCATGACGTTTTTGGTGGTAATCTTGTACAAGTACCGATGCATGAAAGTTCTCCACGGCTACATGGCGCTTTCTATTACCTTTTTGTTGGCATATTTTGGTGGCACCATGTTTTACGAGGCCATTATGAGATACAAGTGGTGGGTCACAAAGATATCCTTTTCTCTTTTTCTCTACAATTTTACTATTGTGGGAGTTTACTCGCTCTTTTATCATCATGGTGTGCCTACGTACATTGGACAATTCTATTTGATTTGTATCTCTGTTATTTTGGCCTGGGAACTGTCTCACTTTAGCGAATTGACTGCATGGATATTGCTTGTATTGTTAGCGCTATATGATCTGTTTGCAGTTTTGACGCCTTGTGGGCCTCTGAAGGCATTGGTCAAGTTGATGGGCCAAGAAGGAGCACCACAGCTCCAAGGGCTTTTGTACGAAGCGCAACTACCACCGCAAGCAAGACGACAACCCCAGCAACCACAACAGCCGTCGCAACAACAGATTCAACCACAACAAGAGTCTTCAACTATAACTCCAGAAGTAACGGTAGTATCACCTCTTAGTACAGCTTTGCCGCGACAATCGCAAGAGATTGCAACAGCGGACCAGAGCGAAGACACTGGTGCGAATCCCTCAGACCAGCAGGAAGAAGAGGAAAATGTCGATGAGACGCAGGAATCTTCCCTTCGTTTTCCCCCTTCATATCCTTTGGATCATCTAACACCCGTGCCACCTCCTGTAGAAGAAGATGCGCTAGCAATAGTATCCCAATCCACAAACGAGTCAATTGTAGCTTCATCCCAAGATGAATTTGAAATGGTCGCGCACCGTCCGCCGCCGTCAATGCCGCCAACGAATGACAGGCTAACAGGGAATATTCCATTAGCCTTGGCGAAACTCTATAAGCTTCCACTGGTTGATGGCAGGCCAACGGATGGTGACTTTGCCCCTGAAGAATTGAAAGCTTTGGTAGATGTATATTTTCCTCGGAATGGAGGTCGAATGGAACGGGTTCCATCGACTATTTCTGTCGATGCAACTACTGCAGACCATCGATCTCGGTTTGGTTTTCGACGACGGCACGAGCCAGAACCCGAAATGATTTACTACAACGTTGTCGATCGACATGGTGTTGTGAAGCGGACGGTCTTTATTGGAGATGAAGACGGAAAGGTTTATCGAATGCTTGACGAAGCTGAGCGGGAAGAGCAAGATCGAACTATGCCAAACAGTGTCAAGCTTGGGCTGGGAGACTTTATTTTTTACAGCGTACTGGTTTCGAAGGCATCGCTTTATAGCTTTACAACCTTTGCTGCGTGTGTGGTGGGCATTCTTGCAGGGTTGTTGCTAACCCTTTTGCTTTTGGCCATTCGAGGAAAGGCGTTGCCGGCCTTACCGATATCCATTTTCTTTGGCGTAATGTTTTACTTGCCCACGCGGTACGTGCTTGAGCCGTGGGTACATGAAATGTTTTTGAACGAGTGGTACGCATAAATCTGGTAATGCAAGGGGTAATAATATAAAATAGCGGTTCATCTAGCTTGCGAGCGAGTGGACGTAGGCGTTTGCCAACTGTGCAGCTTATCAGAACAACTTGAGGGTGACGCTCCTACCAGCGAGCCAGTTTGCATATTCAAAGTACTTGATTTGAAGGTATACATTTAGGTAAACATTTCAAAAAGCTAAATTGGTGCAATCCTATTCCAGACAAGATTAGCTGGAAAAAGCTTCAGATATATTCGTGACTGCTAGTTGTAAGTGTTGGTTGTCTAAGAACCCGAAGTATCAGCAGTCATTGAAATTATCTTTGATGAGTGGCCAAAGAACGCCAAACAAAGCTCACTAAATTCCTTCTGCTCGATTGTGTAGACACGACAATGTTGTTAGTTGTTAGACTCCAATTGAATTTTGATCTCTATCTCAATATTAAAGGTACAATCGTTGTTTTCACGGCAAGCATGAGATATTTGGTCGTCAAATAAGATGTCCAGCCAGCCACGAAAAGTGGCAAAGAAAGGCAGCAGATATGGAATGTGGAATGATGGAATTGAGGCCTTCGTAATTAGTACTCTACCTAACAAAACCGTACCATGATTGAGAAAGTTGTTTTTGTCATTATTATTTATTTCCTTGTTCATCAGTGACAACAATTCAGTCTTACGGGACTCCGTTTGAAATTTGCCGCCCATCTGCTCCTCCTGCTGTTTTTAGCCTGGTTCGCTCCCCCCCCCGCCGAACTGGCTTCCTTGGTGCCTTTCACCGGGTACCGTGCTTTTATCGTGTGTTTTCCATAAAATTAACTCTTTTCAGTTTTACTCCATCAAGTAACAAAACAAAAACATATCAACCATGGCTTACGAAGAATACGCAAACGAATCCGAAGGTATGTTTGAATTGGAATTTTTGAAAACGACAATTACGTGTATTTTTACCAGGTGAAAACATGGCGACTAGTAATTATCACGTGTTGTGTGCATCATGGTCGTCTCATTCACCGTTTTTGCTTCCGTATGTTTTTTTCTTCTCCACACAGAGGAGGAGGAAGAATCCGGTGAAGAGGAGGAGGAAGAGGAGGAGGTTGTCGCTCCTGTTAAGCGTCAGCGCAAGACCAAGAAGTGGAAGGTACGTGATGTGCATGGTACATGGTGGTGTGGTGGTGCATCACCGGTGGATTCTGTGGTTGATTGTCATGATCGTGTTTGCGGAGTAAACTCTTACCTTTCTACTTCTTCACCTAATCACAGGACCCCAACAAGCCCAAGCGGGCCATGAGTGCCTTCTTTCTCTACTCGCAGGCCAACCGTTCTCGCATCAAGGAGGAGAACCCTGAGGCTTCCTTTGGAGATATCGTAAGTACCATTTCTTTTAGTGTTCGTATCAGGTTCAAATCGGGATGATTATTTTTGTTATGAAGTGTTTATATTTGATTATTTGTGTGTGGAATGTGGTGGAATGATTTTCATCATTCGCTCCTACTACTTTTACGGTGCTTATTATTCTTGTTGTTGGCATCGTGGTATTTGTGAGCACTGTTTGGAATGCACTGCATTTTAGACGGCAAAGAGCTTTATCAAGGCACATCGTGTACCGTGATAAAACCCCGTGAAAGCCATTCATCGCGATGCACTGCGGGTCGTCCACAACACCACGACAAAAACCAACAACTTGGTTTTTTCAGCTAGTAGATTTTCTACGAGAGCCCTACGTGCTGGCTGGTTACCAACTTTTCTATGACAACAAACAACAAGAAATCCCTCACAATTCCTTCGTTGAGACTCTCAAATTCGCGCGGTGTTGCGCAATCAAACGCCAGCCGATTCGTGAAACGATCTTCATTGTTCTTCATGACTCAAACGGCACCTCACTTGAAACTCTAACCCTATTTTTATTCGCGATTCAAATACTTTTTATATCCAATAAGGCTCGTTTGCTAGCGGCCTCGTACAAGAATCTCAAGCCCGCGGAGATGAACAAGTGGGAGAAGAAGGCTGCTCAGGACAAGCTTCGTTACCAGGAGGAAATGAAGCACTACATGCCCATGGAAGATCCTACTGGTGGAGGCAAGAAAAAGAAGGCCAAGAAGGACCCCAACGCTCCCAAACGTAACATGAGCGCCTTTTTCCTGTACTCATGTGCCAATCGTACTGCTGTCAAGGAACAAAACCCCGATGCCTCTTTTGGAGATATCGCTCGTTTGATCTCGGCGCAGTTCAAGGCTTTGTCCGACAAGGAACGTGCTCAGTGGGACAAGAAGGCTGCCGAGGATAAGACCCGATACCAACAGGAGATGGAAACGTTCAGGGCATAGATTGACACTAAGACACACCAGAAAGATGGAAACGACTGCTGCGAACCATTCTCATTCTCTGGTCGAGGTGTCTGTTGACCATGCAGCTGGAGCAATGAAACAGCAGGAGTTGATGGGATTCCTTCAGTAGTATCTTTGCGTCATTGGAACCATTCAGAGATTCTAAGTACATTTGTTAAGAGAGTGGAGATCTTACATTATAATTACAATAAGATCTTTTGTATGGAAACAGCACTACATCTTGTGGTTTTGCGATGCATTAGTCATACTTGAGTTGTGAGCGACTGCATGTGCTGTTTGTTGACGTTTGTTACCATCCACATGGAACGTTACAACGTATCGTCCGTCCGAATGTATCACATTGCTTCGCTACACTAAAAAAGAAGTAGACCTTTCATTCAAAGAGACGATTTACTACTAGCAGTGTAGCGATTCTTGCTCTCGAGACCATCCATTCCATTCCATTCTTTTCATGGGCGACAAGAAATGCGAATAAAAAATAAATGGACTACTCTGTACGTTCGAAAGAAGATTACTCCTCTAAATACATGGAAAATTAAAAGTAACTAGCTTACGCATGATTCAACCCGACGGTAAAGTGAATGTTGTATCATCTGTCCAAAGCTATTTCAGATATGGCAACTTTTTGAATTCAAGCGGTAGCTCTTCGTTGGCCGCAAAGATGTATTGATTATATGCATTTCCTCCTTTGATATAGAGTTCCCGAATCTTTTTGGCCAGTTCTGCTTGAGAGGGTTTCTTGCCTCCGATTCCAAAAAAGCCACCGCCACCGACTTCCCCGAGACCTTGCCGAGCGGTCAAGAGCATTTCAGAAACAACCTCCCGCAAAACTTCAACTTGTGCCTTCATTTTCTTTGTCTTTGGACTGACCGAGTTGTCGGAAAAGGCAGCGGCAAAGAGATCGGAGGCAACAATCACCCGTGCATCAGAGAACTGACCAGCTTGAGCAGCTCGCTCAGCAATACCACCATCAATCTTGGCTTTGTCCTCCTTGGATCTTTTCGGAGGCTCCGCGAGGGCGTTTTTGATACCGGCCCAGTCGCCCTTTTCGATTAGTTTGCGAAAGCTGCCACCGTAAAACTCGCCACCGGCTATAATTCGAGGAGTGTAGCGGTCGTAAGACTGATCAAGGGTAGCCCGTCCTCGGGCCAAAGATGGAGATGGGTTCGCAATTAGAGTACACGCTCCTGCTCCAATCATCAACGATGAAGTTTTCAAAAAGTCCAGGCGAGACTGCTCAGTTTCATAATTGGATGTGGCTGCTGCCAATAGAGTTGAGGTGCAAGAAAACTGGGTCGAAGGCTGGAAACTCGAGGCAACAGCCAAGCCTGCTAGGAACAGGGCGAAGATCTTGGGCATCATGATGCGCTTTAGTTGGGAAGTGCGAACATAAGCAACTGTGTTGCTGGTAGGCAAGACGATGGTTTTCGTACCTCGATCGGTACTCCGAGTATTGAGCAGCAGAGGGAGGGTATCTTGTAAGTTGTAAGATTTACTTGTACTCCAGTATCTTGAGCCTTGACACATCAACGTCACAGTAAATGCCGTCATATCAACGATTCGACAAATCTCATGAATCACGGAGAGTTTGAAATATTAGACTAGCTAGACTACTACCGTAGTCTACTAGTAGCTACTAGTCTAGTCTAGTCTAGTAGTCTACGGAGTACCATACACCATACAGTATTATTATTTTAGCTGTCTACCAGTGCCTACAGAAGGAACAGATCGCTGCACTGGTCTAGTGTATTTTCTTAGGAATATATAGCAACTTTAAAAAGCAGTATTAGCTAGAAACATTGATGCTTGGCATCGTTTGCAAGTTCGTAGTTTTCATGAAACGAGCCAAACAAGCCAAAAAATAATCATGTGGCTGCTTCCAGTGCCAACATCGGAACTGGAAAAATATCATCGGGAAAATCATCTTGTAGATGCTGTAGAACGACACGAAGTCCGGCAGCTTCAACCAACTTTACCCAGTAGGGCAAGGAACGGCAGACAGAAGCGTCGTCAGAGTCCACTACGAAAGCTTCTTTGCCGCATGTATTTTCTTTCAGGATAATGACCCCTTTTCCACCCTCAAGCATGCCATCGGCACATCGTTTCAAGAACGCGATGATATCATCATCTGTCAGATAGCATAGAACCCATTGAATCCAGATTATGGAATATTTTCGCTTAGGAGGCGACCAATCTTGCAAGCTCTCGCAGTAAAATCGACATTTAGAGGCTCCAGATCCTATATAGTCTGGCGATTCACAGAGCAGTCGAGGAGACGCCTCGACTACATCGACCTGTGTCACTCCCAAATCCAATAACAACCCTTTTGTCACTCGGCCAATTCCCGCGCCACATTCACATGCAGCTCCCCTGGACCAATCTAGGCAGGGCCGAAGCTCCCTCAGAGTATCTAAAAAGGCTCTGGAACCCGCCAGGTCGGTATCACTGATGGATGCAAAGCCGCCCAATACACCATCCACAGTCGGCGGACAATTATCTTCGTACCATTCTGCAGCTTTGTCGTACCAAAGTTCTTTGATTATTTCTTTGGAAGCTCCAGCAATTCCTTTGGCCTGCCACATTTCTTCGACGGATGAGTAATTCTGACCATTGGAGTCTGTCCCTAGTGTAAATATATCTCCCTCCAATTCCACTGGGGTCTTGCCTTCATTTGCACTCGTCTCTGATGTCATAACATCTGCACTACTATCTTTGTTTATCCGCGGTCAATTATAGTCGTTTATCAAAAATTAAAAGGACAACACTACTACTAGTAATGCAAAGTAATAAGAGCAATTCTTAGCAGGAGAAATAAAGCAAGTAAGTTACTGTTTGGTGTTTGGTGTTTCGTGTGGAGGTGGGCTGACCGACGACGACAGACAGACCAAAAAGGAGGCCGTTTTTGTTCTCAGATATTTTTGCCTACTGATACTCTAGTCGCAGGCCTACTACTACTAGAGCTAGCAGCCCATAGTTTCAAAGCTGTAGGCTACAGTGTGTGTATAGTCTGCCCCCCCAGGGCGTAAGATGAAACATTTTCCCTGTGAAAATTCAGGGTAAGTGGCCTCCTCTTCAAGGCTCATAATGCCATCAGGGAATGTTTGTGTCTCCAGGCAGAACCCCTGCCATTGACCGTAGACAGCGCCATCCTTGCAAATTTGGGGGCTAGGGTTGACACCATCTAAATAATTCCCCGTGTACACTTGGACTCCTGGAGCAGTGGTGTAGACTTTCATGACTCGTTTGGATTCTTCGTGCTCTACAGATCCTACCAGGCTGAGACCAGATTCCTTAGGAGCTGAATGTACCAGATAGTTGTGATCAAAGCCGTACGGTTGGCCGGGAGTTAAACAGTTCGCCCCTGATTTTGCTATTGTAGAACCAGAGCGCAATGACGACTGGACATGTTTTAAGGCATCATCATTTGTCAACCCAGCTTTGGATACTGCGAAGAGCTTCAATGCATCTCGCATTGTCGTTCCTTTTCTCAGATCCATGGCTGGATCATCCTCTACTTTGACGACGCTTCGAGTAGGGATGAATGTTGCATCGGTTGGCGTGAAGGAGTTACACGCTAGCTTCAATTTGTGCTCTAGAATACCATCAGGATTATCATGACCTCCCAGATTGAAATACGTATGTTGCGCTAGATTGATGGGAGTCGGTTTGTCACCCTGTAGTGTTGCTGTCATGTTCAAACGGAGAAGAACCCCAGTACCTGAATCATTACTTGGAACCAACGTGTAAATAGCCGTAACCAAAATGCTCCCTGGGTAACCTTGATCGCCATCGGGGCTCAATAGACTACATTTGACCCCCTTGTGGCCATTGCATCCGTCTTTGGTTGGGACTTCTTCGACAATCTCCATATCCCAGAGACAGCGGCTGAATCCTCGGACTCCACCGTGAAGATGATTCGTATCGCTGTTGATGGCTACTTTATAGTCGTTTCCGTCTAATGAAAATATTCCTCTGCCAATTCTATTGGCGACTCTTCCCACTATCACTCCTAGAAAAGGAGGGTTTCCAGACTCGTACATTTCCACAGGTGATTTATACCCGAGGACAATATCATCGATACCAGTACTTCCATCTGATTTGGGCAGTATAATTTTGGTGATAGATGCTCCAATGGAACAAAGTTCGACCGTGACACCGTTTAAACTGAGCGAAAATACCCGAATAGGTTTCGACGTGTCCTTGACTTCCAGAGCAGGTTCTATCTCGGACACTTTGGCTTGCCGTTCTTGCATGATAGGCAAATATACCAGTGCAATGGTCGGAAGGGGTAAGACTTGGGGCAAAGTTCGACTATGAGTGCCAAATCGATTGACTCTCCTTGTTGCTCTTGCGTTGTTAGTTATTATTATTATGCAGAAAAAAGATATTTGCCCGAAAGGAGGGATTCATCCATGACTTGAAAATCAAGGCTAAAGTACAATGTGCGTCTGAAGGTATGAATAATCTGAAAATATCATGAAAAAATAATTAGACAGTCACTTGTACCTGCTTGTAGACCCCAGTAGTAGTAGATTCCAGGGATTCCCCATAATATAAAGCTACCAATACCTAAAAGCAAACAAACGCTGTCATTGAAGAAATAATTATGAATGACAGTGGTGTCTTAGGAGACTGCAGCGCAAATAAAACAATTTCCAATCCCTTCAAGACTCGGTAGCAATCCAAATTTAGGCTGTGGGTTCCTCTGGAAGGACACCTTTGTTAAGTATCACCAGTCCTTCTCCTGTGGCGTGAATACTGCTATTGTCGTCTGTTTCACTGGGATCAATAAGTTCGGCAATGACGGAAACTTTGCGTCGTTCGACTTTGGTAATCCTAGCTCGGACCAGTAAGTAGCTGCCCACTCGAATGGGTTTCTTCAACTGAGTATTGACCTGGACTGTAAAGCCACTCCAGGCTAAACACGTACCCGTCGTGAGAAAGGCACACCATCCTATTATGTCGTCCATGAGACTGCACATGCTACCTCCGTGACAAAAACCTTTGTGCGATTCGGCTCGCTTGGTAAAGTGGACGATTCCGGTCAGAGCAGTATCGACGCCACCCGAGGCAGACACTCCTGCAATGCCGTTACCGTACTGAACAAAGTATTCCAAAACACAGACGGGAGCGTGACGGGCATGAACCAAATCTTCTCCGTGCCAACCGTTCTTGGATCGAAAGGAATCCGTATCATCCCATTCATGAACACGTAAGGGTGTACCCCAGCTATCTTGCATCTCTTCTACCCAATCTGGTAGGACCAAACAAAGATCGTCGTTTTCTTTTTCGTGATTTTCTTCAATAGTGATAGTATTGTTGTTTGGAATTGTAGAGACTGTCATTTTTCTTTTGCCGTTTATGTTTATGTTGGAAACTGGAGAACTAATGGCCTGGCTGTAGGGAACTATTGAAGTGATTAAAAAGTTCAGGTACAAAATAAAAGTGAACGGAGGTAGTATGGTCGTACGAATGGCCATTCGGTTTGCTCAAACGATTGCTATGCCGCTTTGCTGATGCTGTTGAGTTGTGGTGTTGAGTTGCCGGTGACCTGTGTGACCTTGATGCGTGCAGCGTGCAGGGAGAAAGCGGCGGATGGAATCGAATTTTCGACATTCTTGTTTTCTCAGTCCAGCGTTTTTCGTGCTTGACTGAATTCAGTCCTTTCAATGACGTTGCTTTATTTGGTGGCAAGTACTGCTCTCCTCATCAGTATCTGATCTTTCACCTTTCACACCACCACCCCAGGCTTTCACAGAATTCTAAAGCTCTCGAGGTCGAGAGTGTGAAGCAGTTTTTATTTTTTATAAATTGAGTTAACGTCGTTATGAGGATGCTCTGCCGGCCGAGACGAAGATAATAAATAAGAGAAGAGTCCAAGCTTTAGACACACAACACGCACAAACAGCATGACAATTGTCAAAAGGATCTTCGCAACGTACTACCGAGAAGCCTCCAGTCCCAAAGCCCGTTCCGTTCTCAGTATGGCCTTGGCGAGTGCTGTGCATTTTGCTGGATACGAATATGCACGAACAGGAACATTAACGTTACTAACATCAGAACGGACAGGATTCTCAAGTTCTTCCGTCGTGCCACTAGCGATGGGTTGTGCCAGTCCAGTATCTTTGTTACTCTTGTGGTTGTATGCCTCCATGCTCGAACGGTCAGGACCGAGTGCATCATTACGGAATTCATTGTTATTTTACGCATTTGTGCTGATATCGGGCGGGCTCTTTCTGCAATCTGTGGATCATCTTTTGAAACTGCAAGGAATTCATCATCAAATCAGCTCGTACTTTCTGTTTGGGTTGTTTGTTCTGGAAAATTGCTTTGTTCAGCTTTTGTTTACCCAACAGTGGGCTTTTATGAGCTCCGTGCAGACCAAGGAGGAAGCAGCTGTTTGGTTTGCTCCCATTGCGGGAATCGGGTCCATTATATCTACTGTGGCTGCGTTTACAGTATCTCATACGACGGATACTCTGGGATTGCCGTCACTCCTAATAATAGCTGGAGTCTTTATGTTGCTCAGCACGTACTTCTCTATGGATGCGTATCGGATAGCTGCCCAAAATGGATTCGAACCAGCGCCCAATGCAAACGAAAAGAAGCAGTTGGCCAAAAATGATGGCAAGAATTTACTGCAACGTGCTGTTGCTCTGTTTCAGCGGGTTCCCATCCTTGAAGCTCTGTGTATAGAAGCGTTGATCTCCCAGTCTCAGTCATCTCTCTTAAACTCTCTGTTTGTTTTGAAAATGAAAGAAACAATACCGAGCGATGACGAACGAGCACGGTATACCGGTAATGTAAGCTTTTTTTCAAATGTTATACGAGACGTTTTGTATTTTTGTTCATTGTGTGTTCCATATTTATCTTCATTGTGTGTTCCATATTTATCTGATTACATTTCGTCTTCTTTCCAATCTCCGTCTATTATCGAAAACATACGTACTCGTATTATTATTAGTGCTACGCTGGCATTAATAGTTTTAGCGGAGTCCTCCATTTTGCAGTACTACCAGTTCTTGGAAAGCGACTCAGTAATCAACAACTCTGGCTCATAATGCCAACCGTTGTGATGCTTTGTACGGTGTTGATGAGTTATCAGAATGCTGGTAGCATCCATGTCGTCTCAGCTTCCTTCTTACTGATGAAGGCTATGGAATATTCTATTCGGGGTGTCACGACCGAAATGGTTTACGTCTCGTTAGACTACGAAAGTCGGTTCTTGGGAAAAGAAATTATTGGCGTCTTTGTGAACAGGGTAGGAAAATCTGCCGTTGCCATTGGATTGTCAGTGGTTACGACCTATTATGGGTCTGACCTTGATTTGAAACATTTGTCGACCGCACTGGTGGTCATTTCCATCCTTTCCTGGTTGCTATCGTATCGACTATCGAAATTTTTGGATAAAACAAATAACAACGACGACGACGACGACAACAACAAAAGCGCCAACAACCAGAATGCTACCAGTGAAAGCGACAAGGCCAAGATGGAATAGACAACAAGTGTGACTGCTACCAGCTTGCTATCTTCATGTCTCGTGCTAATTATAACAATAAATTGCGCCTATGGAACTTCCTTCTTTATTTATTTATTCAAGTAGCTACTGTAGCTATCGAAATGTTGAAGACTCACCTGCCTCCTGCAATCGAGTATGAGCACTACTATTAGTTTTCAATGGTAATCGAGCTGTAATAATAAACATACATGGGTAGATACTACTACTAGTAGCTAGAGTTTTTAGGTCTACTAGTAGTACTAGTAGTAGTAGTAGTAGACGAGTAGTAGCACTGTACTACCTACTAGTAGCTAGCTACTCCCTCCGTAAAGGAATACATGCTGATGGAAGCCTACCTTGCCTGTGGCAGTTAAAAAGGCGTGTAGTATATTTCTACAGGAACTCTACAGGAGACAGGCTTACGTTTTGTTGATAGTAAACAG
>Ga0210036_1000591_pt1 | contig 42779 bp, 21 predicted proteins | sample CryGeymeta201515_FD_185469 | JGI IMG/M metagenome (GOLD analysis project Ga0210036, IMG submission 185469) | Groundwater microbial communities from Crystal Geyser aquifers in Utah, USA - Crystal Geyser metaG 2015-15 (SPAdes) (version 2) | ecosystem: Environmental > Aquatic > Deep subsurface >...
GTCGATCAACGCGACAGCCACTGGTGCCACTGGAGTCGATCAACCATACAACAACCACTGGAGCCACTGGAACACTGGAGTCGATCGACAGCCACTGGAGTCGATCGACTGGAGTCGATCGACTGGAGTCGAGTCGATCGATCGACACGACAGCCACTGGAGTCGATCCATCGACACGACAGCCACTGGAGCCACTGGAATGACAGCCACTGGAGTCGATCGAACGACAGCCACTGGATCCACTGGAACAACAGCCACCACTGGAGTCGATCGATCGACAGCCACTGCTGGAGCCACGAACGACAGCCACTGGAGTCGTCTATCGACAGATACGACTGGGGGAGTTGTCCATGGACAGCCACCACTGGAGCCACTGGAACCACAGGCACTGGAGTCGATCGACACGACAGCCACTCCTGGAGCCACAAGCAAGCGACAAATACTGGAGCGACGAACAACAGATAATGGAGCCTGGAGCCACTAGCGACAGATACTGATGGAGACAGATACTGATATCTGTCGTCACTCCAGTATCTGCTGGGGGTCTCTCGCTCGTCCTGCTGTGGCTCCAGTATCTGTCGTTCGTGGCTCCAGTATTTGTCGCCTGTGGCTCCAGTATCTGTTGCTTCTGTGGCTGTCGATGGACTTCAGTGGCTGTCGATTGACTCCAGTGGCTGTCGATCGACTCCAGTGGTTGTTGTTCCAGTGGCTCCAGTATCTGTTGCTTGTGGCACCATTGGTTGTCGCTTGTGGCTCCTCCTCTACTAGTAGTAGCTACGTAGAGTACTACTGTAGTAGTTACATATTTTAGCTATTTTTTTTAGTTGCTTATTTGAGTGTGCTAAATTAACTAGTACTAGCTAGTAGTTTAAGTACTCTGTAATGAGGTAGAGGTGCGGCAGGCACAAATTGTGCCTGCCGCACCTCTACCTCATTAGCTAGGCAGTACTAGTAGTGTAGTACTAATACTAGTAGGGTACTACTACTACTATTAGCTAGTACGACTACTACTACTACTACTAGTCTACTAGGTACTACAAGACAACAGATACTGGAGGAGGCCCATTATTATTCTTATTTAAGTCATGTTGAAATTCAATCTTGTGTTGAAATTCAGTCTTGTGTTGAAATTGAGTCATGTTGAAATTTGTTGAAATGTGTTGAAATGTGTTGACTCGTGTTGAAATGTGTTGAAATCATATTTGTTTCAACATATTTCAACATGACTCAAATTATTTTAACAGGTGTTTCAGAACTTTAGATCAGTACCAGAACTCGTGCTATAATTCTCTTTTAGGGTTTAAATAGGGGTTTGTCGGACCTTCCTGGTAGGTACCAGTACATGTAGCCTATAAAATGCCCAGGAAGTGTTTTAATATCTGGCCTTATGTCCTAAAGCTCCTTCGAAGGACAGCCAACGAAAATGCTGCCTCGTCACAGAAAGCGAACAAAAAAAGGAAAGATGCATCCACTGGCATGCTGCCACTACTGGTAGACTACTAAAATAAATAATACTAGTTTTCGAATGCAAGGCTGTCTACAATAAGTTCTTTATTGTAAATTATCGAACACATCGTATTTTCGATTCAGCATTCAACCATCATGGTCGAATCCAGTGCAGCCCTCAAAATTGCCAAGAATTGTCTCAAGAAGCAAGATGGAAAATCCATGAAATTAAAGGCATTGGCCAAAGTCATGGACAAGGAGTTGGGTGATGACGACAACATTTCCAGCAAAACACTCAAGAAATGGATTCAGGAAAGTTCCAAGTTTGAATTAGATGGAAAAATGGTATCTTTGGCTGGAAAGAAACGAAGCAAAGATTCTTCTGCAGGAGCAGCAGCAGCAGGAGCAGGAGCTGTTGCAACGACGGACGATGAAGTGGTGACCAAGAAACCCAAATTAGTTGAAGACGATGGCTCTTCCACTGCTTCTTCGTCTATCAATAAGGATAAGGACAGTGTAGCGGCATGGAGAAAGAAAAATAAAATTGTGGTGAAGCATGCTACCGAAGATAGTGACCTAACGAAAGAGTTGCAAGCGGAAGCCAAGTACTTTCCATACACCAGTTTTTCTGTGAAGGAATGTAAGGAGGCAATTGTTCCGGCGCTCTTGAATCAGTGCACTCAAGGAAACGGATTTACCGAACCATCCCCCATTCAGGCGCAGTCGTGGCCCATCTTGATGGCTCACGTCGAAAAACCGAGAGATGTGGTAGGAATTGCCGAGACGGGAAGCGGAAAGACGCTGGCCTTTGGACTTCCAGCCTTGTCGAAAATGTACACTGAAATGCAGAGCAGCAGCAACAACAACAAAATGAAACAGCGTCGCAAACCTCGCATGTTGGTGCTGTCGCCTACCCGTGAATTAGCCATGCAGTCAGATGCTGTTTTGCAAGAATTTGGGGCCGTGGTAGGATTGAAATCATTGACTTTGTATGGTGGAGTTCCCAAATACACGCAGGTGGCCGAATTGAAAAAAGGGCAAGTGGATTGCCTGGTGGCCACTCCGGGTCGATTGAAGGATTTGATTCAGGAAGGAAATTGTGATTTGAGTCAAGTGACCAACTTGGTGTTGGACGAAGGTGCGTAATTTTTTATTGCTGGTGGTTGTTGTCTTCGATTAATTATTTTTCCAAATATTGTGAAACTCATTCCTATTTTTTCTCCTCGCCAAAAAACAACAGCCGATCGCATGTTGGACATGGGTTTCGAAGAAGATGTGCGTTACATTATTTCTCAATGCAAATCCAAAGATGAGGGTCGTCAAACAGCCATGTTTTCCGCAACTTGGCCTGCCGCCATTCAACAGATTGCTGGAGAGTACATGAACGACCCCGTGCGTATCTATGTTGGTTTTGAAGCCATTGTGGGAAGCAATGGTGAAGGCACCATTGACGATTCCTTGTCGGCCAACAAACGCGTGACACAAATCGTCGAAGTCGTTGAAGATCGCGCTCGCGAGTCGGCATTGCGTAGACTCTTGAAACAACATCAATCTGGAAAAAAGAGCAACGACCGTATTCTGGTGTTTGCCTTGTACAAAAAGGAAGCAGAACGGCTGGAGTTCCAATTACGTCGCGATGGACACTCTGTTTGCTCGATTCATGGCAACAAACAACAGGTCGCCCGAACGGCTGCTTTGGAGGAATTCAAGAGTGGCAAATGTCCCCTCATGGTCGCCACTGATGTTGCTGCTCGTGGTCTCGATATCCCCAACGTCGAATGTAAGAACTTCGTTGTTTTTAAGGGCTATAATTTAATTGTTGTGTATTTGCTTTACTCACACTGCTCCCATGTCATCTCTATACCAGTGGTTATCAATTACACATTTCCATTGACTATTGAAGATTACGTCCATCGAATTGGACGAACGGGCCGAGCCGGAAAGATGGGTATCAGCCACACTTTTTTCCAACCAGGAGACAAGTCACATGCTGGAGAGCTCCAGCAAGTAATGAAGCAGGCCGGTCAAGAGGTGCCCGAGGAGCTCATGAAATTCGGTAGCACCATCAAAAAGAAGGAACACAAGCTTTACGGAAACTTTGGACCACGGGGCGGGGGACCCATGAAGAAGGCCACCAAGATTACATTCGATCACGATGATTAAGCTCCTGGATAGCTCGAGATGGCATTTCTTTTTATAGTTATAAAGGTACGAGAGCTACTCCAATTACTCTCTACTCGTGTAGCAGTAGTCTACTTCATACCAGGTAGTACATTATTCAGAAAACTGTAATTGCAGTAGGTTTTGTGTCACAACATGGTAGCTCCAACCTTATTTCTTGAGCAAATGGCAGACAAACGAGACACAGGACTCTACTAGTAGTAGAGACTACTGTACTAGTCTAGCTAGACCTACCAGGTACCTGGTACTAGCTAGTAGGTCTAGCTAGTAGAGCCTTCGCATTTCTCAGATCATCTTCGACGTTTCCGTAAAAAGGTATTTTCGCAAAACGTCTTGAATTCAAATATCTAAACTCATGTCACATGCACCAAACAACTCGGCAGCCATAAAGCACCCCCCAGAAGACGCCACCTTCAACTAATCCCAAATATTTCTTGTAACTTGCATTCACTCCACACACACAACATAATTTAATCTAATAAGTAGATACCAAAAAGGCGAATGACAAAATCAAAAATGAGCTCCCAAGCACGTTTGGATCTCGAACGACAGGATAGTGATGACGATGTGACACTCGACGAAATAACAGGTTCCCCGATACAACGCAAACCAACCTTGCAACAGAGACTGAATAGGTACCATCCTTACACCCAATACTGCTCGATTGTGTTACTGGGCGTTGTCATGCTGTTAGTGGCGATTACTTTGCTTGTCGAAGTTGTGCTCCCCGTCTTCTTGACTGCTAGCACGGATACATCACTATCAAAAAAGCAACTTGTAATACCTTCTTCAACAAACAGACTCAGCGTATTACTCGAAGGGTGGTACCACGTAGAGCTAAGTGATGGAAACATTAGCCAAACGAACAGCAATACGAGCAGTCAACAAGAGTCAGAATCAGCCTCGATGTGTCTCATGGGTGTTGGCGGTAATACTGTGTCTGCAGTCGATGAGGAACCTCTTTATCCAGCCATCAATAGAATATACCCCGATTGGGCCGATGGTGTCATTGCTGCGGAGAATTGGGACACGTCCATCCGCACCTTCGAGGTTGAACCCAACCATACCACCTTGGAGAATGCCAGCGGAGTAGTCTTCAATGTAGAAACTGTGTCACAGGCACTGCCCGAAGATTTGGTTAAACCTCGTCTTTCGCAACAGGAACTTCTTTTTGCCGCTAAGGAGGAAGCTGGCAAGTTTTACCGACCGGAAGCTTTTGCGCCTCCGAATGTGACGCTCGAGGTCTTGTCCAACGTTTCCGAGGGAAACCTAATATTTGCAGGCGGGCAAGGGTTTGTCGCTGCCTGTATGATGGCGTTTGCTTACCATCTTCCACTTGCATTGAGACCCGATGATCTTTGGACCGTCATTACAAGTGGCTTTGCCTACCATGTAGACCAGCATGCGGAAGAGCTCAGGTCGAATTTCGTCAATCACACTGGGAAAATCACACTCGAAATACGAGAGGATTCCATGCGCCAGGGTGCCTCGTCCGCGGAACAGTGGGAATCATTGATCTTTCCAAAATTCACTGAAAAGATTGGCGAGAACATGAACAATACAGAGGTATTTGAGCTACTGTCCCAGTCCAAGTTTTCAACCTCGACACCCACATCTCATGCTGCCTCGGAGATTGTTCTCATGTCCGCCATGAAAGGCTATTTTGAGTATTCCCTTACCACAAGCTGTGGAATACCTCATATTCAGCTAGATGGGACACTCGAGGACTGGCAATCTCTGCGGAATCAAACCGAGAAACTGGGATCTTGGATGATGCAGAATCATACGCACGGAGATCTTTGGATCACCAACGTGGTTTTGCCAATCCTTGACCAATTTCTTGACTCTTACAACGGCAAAGTAAGCCATTGCTTTTGGCAAAACATTGTCAAATTTCGGAATACCAATGCTAGGAGTGGAGACTTCGATTTTTTGTCTGGATGGCTGCCCAATCTCTTTCCCTACATCAATCGAGGCGATGGGGTTATTGTCGAGAACCGAAGCCTGCGCCATTGGAGCGTAAGCGCTCTGGGCGATAGTATTGGACCAAAGCCGAGTCAATTGCCTATACAAATGTCGTCGGCTCCAGTGCTGTGGACGTATTTTGAAGAAAAATTTAATTTACACTTTCATGCGGGCTTCCGAGGAGTTCACCAAGACGATCGTGGCGACGGTATGCTTCGTCCAGTGCTAGGTTGGTACGTCAGCTATGATCCATAGACAACGAAGTCCATGCAGAAGGGAAGACAAGTCAAATGCTAGGAGTTTTGAACATGACAACTAATATTTAGTGTATGTAACATACGTAAACTACTATATACTACAACGCGCGTTTCTCGAAATAATAGAGTCACGGGAAGTATGTTCTCCCCGAGTCCACCGTTCCTAAAGATCTAGGAAAGGCAGGCAGGGATAATAACCAAAGCTGCACCTCAAGTTCGAAACTGCCGCCTATCATTTGAGTCCTGGGACTCGGCCACTGAGAGCCGCTTCCTTTTCTTGGAAAAACCTCAAACGGGCATTCTACTACCAGAACAACGAGAAGCAGAATATCCAAGAACAAAAGAAAAATAGGACTCCCTGTCGATCGTGGTCGGGATTGGATCCAAGTTTGGAATTTTGCTCTCCAAGAGTCGTTGAGCGCAAACCTATCGCTGTCACGCAAAGCTGGGATCGCTTTTCCTGCATCTTTGAGCACGTTCCGGGCTCAATCGTGCCCCTCCTTAAATGAGTCTTGAGCTTCATTGGGCGTGGCTACCTTGATAACAGTGCTCGACTGCTTCCATGGCGCACCTTGCGCAAATTCAGTTACCATACCATGACAAAGTGCAAAATAAAAAATGATCCATTAACTAGTCGGAAAGTCACCCCGCTCTCAAGCAAGACCAATTAGCCGCGCACATCCCTAACTATTCCTTTGCGGAACTAATAACTCTAAGTACAGTATCGAGCTGTCACACGTTTGATGAAGCTCGTCGTTATTTTTGCGGTACAAAGCGAAGTGATATCACAATCATTATTATTTCAAATCAGAAACACAAACAAACAGCATCAAGCTCTAAAGTAAGAAAGGCTAGAGTCTCTCGTCAACAATTACTAGTGCAAGTTATCAACTCCATCATGTCAGCATTACACGACCAAATCGATTACGAACGAGGACAAGAAGGGCCTCTGATAATCCATCTTCAACGGCAACACGAACGAGACGAAAAAGCTATACCGTTCACCACTGCCCCATCAACGGCTCCTAGAACTTCAAAGACTGCCCTATTGTGGGCAATTTGCTCCATGGGAGCCTTACTGATGGCTTCTACGATCCATCACAGACCATCCACAACATCGCAAGATCATCGTCGACTTACAACAACTACGCAACAGCCAAGACATCTCTCCACCATGTCTCGGGTGGGAGACTTTTTCAATGTAATTTTCGTGAGCTCAGCCTATGAAGAGGATGCTGGTTTTGGCAAGCCTTCTGGTTTTGATATGAACTATGATCAGTCAGAGGAAATAGATCAGTGTCCTGGAAAAAATATGGGATTCAAAAGCGGTCTGTACAACGAAGTTCCTCGCATTTGGAGTCCCGAGATGGGAATGTTTGGCATTGATGACAAGGTTTTCGATGCCCGCTTTCCCGAACGTAACTTTGCCGTGGAACCCGAGTACACTGTTCTGGAAAATGGTGTTCGCTTCAATGTCGAAGAAGTTCCTGATGCTCTGCCGCAAGATCGCAACAAAACGCGACTTTCCCAAGAAGACGTTGACGCTGCCCTTCGAGATGAAGCCAGTGCCTTCTACGACATCCAGATGACTATAAAGACGACTTCGCGGACGTCTCGATTCCTGGCGCCCCCGATTGAAGTGTCATCTCGTATACCTATCCAGACCAAAGACGGTGGCGGCACGGTCTTTGCAAGTGGCCAAGGCTTTTTGGCTGCTTGCATGACAGCCTTTGCGCATCACTTGCCTTTGGCTCTCAGCCCAGACGACTTGTGGACCGTCGTCATCAACGGATTTGCTCGTCATGTGGATCGTCACGCTGACGAACTTCGCCATCACTTCGTGGCGCATCAAGGACAAATGGACATCCGTATCCGCGAAGATAGCATGGTCAAGGGAAAGAGTCGACCCGAAGACTGGCAAGAACTCATCTTTCCGCAGTTTGTGGAGGGCATGGCTCAAAACGTCAATAACTCAGAAGTTTTTGAGACACTGGCTATACGCAACTTTACCACATCCACCGTCGAGAGTCAAGCCGCTTCTAGTGTCATTTTAATGGCAACCATGAAGAATTACTTCAACTTTCGCATGGATACCATGTGTGGCATTCCAAATGTACGCTTGGATGGAACCCGAGAGGATTGGGTATCGCTTATTGATCGTACCAATACGTTAGCCCAGTATATGCTACAGAACAATACCCACGGAGACCTCTGGATCTACGATATCGTCCTGCCAATTTTGGATGAGTTCCTCAAGGCGTATGATGGAACTCCCTCATATTGTTTCTGGCAAAACATGGTCAAGTTCCGTTCCACTGGTAGTGGATCCGGAAGCTTTGATTTCCTCAGTGGTTGGTTGCACACACTGTTCCCCTACTTGAGTTCGGGGGGCGATGAAAGTCGGCCCAATCCTTACCTAAAGCCTTGGTTGGAAAGTGCTAGTGCGCATCTCCTCGGACCCAAACCCGACGAGATTCCTCCGCAAATGTCGTCAGTACCAGTTCAATGGATGTATTACGGAGAAGAATATCCAATGCATTTTCATGCCGGATTCCGCGGCGTCCAACAAGAGGCTGACGGGACTGTATCACCCATTATTGGTTGGTACGTAACGGAGGATCCATAATCGCGAGGGGAAGGCGATACGCTGCATACTGCATAACTTTACATGTATCACATCGAGTGCAATAAATATCTATAGATACCTTTCCATTTCCAAACACTTGTATTTTACTGTCTATTCGACCTTTATTGTTAGCTTCCAGGGCCGCAGCACACTAGACTGCTGCATTCAGCTTCCTTTGCCATCTTGATAATGGTAAAAATGGACTGTCAGAAGCGTCATTCCAGGTTGCCTTCGGTGTTTTATTTCAATGATGTGCTAATCATGGATGGTTTCCAAACTCATAGTAGTGGATTCCTCATAAAGGCTTCTTCAGCTATCGATGCGACACGATCCAAATCACTGCCAAGGGCGCAAAGAAGAAGAGAGCACATAGTATAGGCAGAGCACCAGTACCATCAGTAGTTAGATATCATTTGACTTCACTGTAAATACATCGCCAGTTACAACCATAGGTTGTTGGCGAGAGACTTTCTTCGTTAGATAGTGTTCCTGCTGTATGCAGATGCAACAAACTGCCTTTCTCTGGACGACCGGGCGTGGTCGCGTTGGAGATCAACCCCATGATCAAAAGTGCTCTCCTTGTTCTCAAGTTGAAGTTCCTGCAGTCTTCAGGTATTTGATAATCTCACCAGTGCACTGCTGCTGTCGATATTCGCCTCACTCTGAAGCTGGGCTTGTTTCGACCAGAAGTCGTTGGCCTCTATGATAGAAGATAATAGTGGTGTGAGTTGTGATTATTTGTGTTGATGTTGTTGTACTCAATTATTTTGTACCATCGCTCTCTGGATGCACGGATAAAATCAGAAGCCACCCGGTTAAGTTTTCTTCGGAATCTTTTTTCTTCGCAATGATTTTTCCACGTTTCTTAAAAGCGTTCTCCTTAAACCAGCGGATGAGCATACCACACAGTCGAGCTGTAAGCGAAGTGCTTCTCACCGGGGTGAACTTTTGATTCGATTTCCTGAACAAAATTCGAGCGTAGGTAGAGCTTGGTTTGCCCGACTTCCATTATATATCCATTGCACAATGATGTTGGCGATCGTTGAAGAACACTTCGGCCTTTAATGGAATGGCTCTAGCCACCGATATGCATGTAACCTGACAGTTCAAGAACGATTACATGCAAGACAACCAATCATTAGTTTTGCATTTTTGATCGGAATAACAATGACGATGCACAACCATGTGACTGAATTTCCTCAGATCCTATCCTCCTTCATGGAGGGTGTGGTCCGGTTGTGATCAACTCTGTCACCCTTCGGGGGTTGCCTTCGGGTAACCTTGGCGCCCTGCGGGCGCCATAGTTGTGATCCCCGTTAATTAGATATTCAATTTTTTTTCATGTGACTGAATTTCTTGCAATATTCAATCCAATTTTCAGTACGGAAATTGCTGGAACAGACTCAATTCGTTCATCGTCCTTGTGCAAGGTCCTGGATATGCAGGCAACCTCTTGTTGAATCTAAATTTTAGAGTTGCTGCAGCCACTGAACTGTCATCGTGTCCAAAGCAATTGCCATCGCAGCTTCGAAGCTAAAAACGAGAATTTTGCTGTGACGCTAACCCTATATTGGTGACACCATGAACTTTTTGTACAGTACCAAGTACTAGACTGCAAGCTAGTAGACTCTACTAGTACTCTACTACAGTACTAGTAGTCTAGCTACTACTAGTAGTTGAAAAGGCAAGATTTGACATCAAGGAAGACGAAGTGAATTTTGAGACTTGCAGTCCATGACTACGCATTATTCCTTTTGGCGACTTCTTCTAATAGAAACACAGATGTGCCATAGGTAAGGCAATATGACGTTATTGGCAAGCGTTTCGCTGAATGCAGCAACCCTCAACTAATTAGGTGCCTCGCAATGCTGCATACTGAATACTGAGTAGTTAATGGTGAATGATAAAAATAAATAAAAAGGTAATCATGAATGGTGGAAAGGAGAGAGACTCGGGAAACGATTCACTAGTGGATATTTCAGAGATTGCTTGTCAGGATCAGCAGCAAAATGCAGTATCTTCGCCTGATCGGTCTCCAGCAAGCAGAGCCATTATAGTTCACCCGCAATTCAAGGATCGACATCCCATTTACAATCTTCTCAGCACCAAGCAGTTAGAAAGAAGGCGAAGGATTTCAGTTCCTGGTTTTCCGATTCCTTTTGACATTCACCAAAACTTTGTCGCCTCCGATCAGGATCTTGGATCGATCGCATGGTCTGGTGGAATTGCTGCCGCTGCCTATCTCGGAGAATATGCCTCAGCGCGATGGCAGCGTGACCCCACGAACACGACGAAACCATGGGGGCAAGAAACACTCTTGGAATTGGGATGCGGGACGGCTGCCCTGGTCAGCCAGTGTGCCGCATTGTGTGGATACAACGTCGTAATGACAGATTTGCCGCATGTTTTGGAGTGGGCCTGCAACAACGCAAAGCAGAATTCTAGCTTTCAGTGGGCGGGCCACCCGCGCTTGCAAGAATCCCTGTATAAATCAAAGCCGGGGTCAGTGTCGCCGCTCTTGTCAGCAAAACCTCTTCGCTGGGGAGAAACTTCAGATCTCCCAAGCGAAGAGTTTGATATGGTGGTGGTGGCCGACTGTCTCTATGCCATGCGAGAGGATAACGGTTCCGATTCCTTAATGGACAAGCTCTTGTTGACTCTTCGAGGACTCTTGGCAAATGACCGAACCAAGCTCCTAGTGTCGTATCAAAATCGCACCGGGCAGGAACGAAAATTTGTTCACGAGACCTTGCCTTTCGCTTTCCCGGATTATGTTGTGGAAAAAATTCACCCGGCGAGAGCTATAAGTGACTTAGTTCACGCTATGGCCTGGGTTCTCCCCAAGAGGGAAGCTTCTACTGATGGTAAAGTAGAAAAAAGCAATCGACAAGGAGCGTAATACCCTTTTTGCTTGCTAGCTAGTTCTCCGAGCAACCCTAAACATAAAAGCATAGAGTAAAAGTAAGCAACCTCCTTTTCTACCAAACGTATCGGTTTTCCTGCTCACTCAGAGGAACAGCATATTGGCGACACAAACCCCTGCGTGGTGCATAGTGGAACCTGAAAGCAAACTCTACGTTTCCATAGAAATCATGTCCGCCGTCTTTACGCAGCTAATCAAAGGAGACTATGACAAAGCACTAAGTATATGCGGAATTTCTTTTAGAATGTTGGAACAATCTGTCGGTCAGCTACACCCGTCGACAGCGGCTTGTCTCTCCTGCATTGGCTCCTAGTACCAAAAGCCAAGACAGACTATCCAAAACGTCTCTCCAAATACAAAAGGGGTTTGGTTTTATGACACTTGCTTTGGCGAAGATCATCTCTCAACAGCTCGCGTCTACAGTGAAATGAGATGCTGTGATCTGGACGAGGCTCGCGAGGAAATCCAGAAGGAGACGCTACCAGGAGATCATCCTAGTCTAGCGACAACCTCCGTAAGTCCTGGTAGTGTAATTTACACCCAGAAAAGCTACGAATCTACTCGCTCGAACTGTTTACTCAAGCCGAGTGCATTCAAAAGGAAGCACAGGGCGAGTTTCATCCTACAACAGCCTTCGCCTACAACTGCGTTTCGTCTCTCTTGGCAGAAGAAGGCAAAAACGTGGATCGTGCCCTGAAAATGTACCAGAAATGTCTAGACATTCAATAAGATAAGCTTGGGTTAGAACATCCATTGACAACTAAACATTGCTGAGGATCAACTCCTACGAGTGGTAGACTGCTAGCTAGTAGTAGGTGGAAGCTGAAAAAACGCTCACAGGGGGGAGAACTTAGACGCTCATTTTCCAGACTTGACTGGACTCGAAAAACTTGGCTAATATTTATTTTATATTTTTCTCATCTATCATCTACTGTATCATCTATCTATCTGTTCACTTCAATCGCACCCAATGATGGGATAATCAGTCTTCTACAGCAGCTAGTTTCACTCGCTCGTCCCTCACTACAAAGTCAGAACAATGAAGCGCCAAAGAGCTGTCAAGCCCGAGCGCCTGGATCGAGAACTGCCAAGCAACCAAGAACGAAAGATATCCAAAGCAAAACACCTAACATCGAAACGAAGGAACGACGAAGTCAGTTCTCAGCCTGTGGTCAAGCCTGGAAGCAACAGCGATGATGCCACTGTAGACGAAGCTCCTTTGTTAACACCCCACACGCTGCGACTGCTTAAATTAATTCAAGATGGTAGTCAGGAGCATGCATCGATGGCGGCGCTACAGTTGAAGACCATTACGCAACAATCCTCGCCACTGGTTCTGTGGGATGTCCTCGGACGACTTCAGTTGTTTTTAGTGGCGCCCAGTTGGCAGACTCGAACGAATGCGAGCACGGCTATGCAGAATGTGGCGCGCCATTTGCCGCCGCAATCCCAACGGCAATTCATGGAAGGGGATCTTTCTACTGCTGCCAGTCGAAAGACAGAGGGGAGCGATAACGAGAAATGTGAATCCTCTTCGGCAAAGGCAGCTTCCACTTCGACTAAAGATTATTTATGGTTAACTCTGGACAACGTGGAAAAGGAACTGCAAATCATACTGCAACAAGGTCGCTTGCTGTGGGCCTATGCCGAACCAGACCAAGATTCTGCCACACTGCAAGCCGAAGACTACGTACTATATTTGGATCAGCAGCATCTTGAAAGCCACGAACAAAACACCACAACCGATGAGGATCACAAGGAATTTCTCCAGCGTCGCATTGAGTATCAACGACGTATTTTGGCTCAGCGAGTGGGTTTGTCAGGGCTGATTCAAGCCGTAGGTAAGGGAAAGGATATAATGGAAGCCATCACATCCGAGGATTTGACCTACATTCCAACCTTTTCCAACCCGCCAGGCTACCGGTCCGAGCCGAAGCCACCCAAACGAAAGCGTCGACGCAAACCAAGAGGCAACAGAGCGGAAGACGAAGATAACGTCGATGAAACTTCCAAGGAATTTCGGAATGCTCAATCTGTTCGCGCCCTGTTGGTAATGGAAATGAAACGCGAGCAATCGGCCTCCGCGGACACCATGACACCCGTGTCTCACAACAACCCACAATCCCTCTTGGCCACGGAACTCTTATATCGAGTCTTTGATGCATCATGGTACGTACGACATGGAGCTCTGCTGGGACTGTTGTCTCTCTTAAGAGCGTGGTATACACCGAGTAAAAATAGTACTGAGATGTTGTTTGGAGCATGGCCCGAGGATATCATGGCACGTTGTCTGTGCATTTTGGTTTTGGATAGATTTGGGGACTATTCTGGAACGACTACTGCCGCCATGGGAGGGTCCGAAAGTGGGTGTGTCGTCGCACCGGTCCGGGAAACGGCGGGACAGTTGCTGGCAATGGTTTGGCGGTTCGCACCTGCTTCCGTTCAGGCTAGCACTCTACAACTGCTGTCTCAACTAGCAACCGTCAAAATCACATCTGATACGCCAGTAGGGGATGCAGAAGATCGAACTAGTGACTGGGAAATAAGACACGGAGCGCTTTTAGCACTCAAGTACATTGTAGTGATCCATATGACGGACAACACAGGCTCTACAAACAATAGTCACACATTGCAATCGACCAAAATTTCGGAAGTGGCAACAAAATGCCTCGCCGATACAAGCGATGATGTTCAAAGCGTGTCGGCACAGATTTTGTCAACACTTTTAACGTTTACTGATGGAGTCCATGACAGAGAAAAAATGCTTCGACAACTGTGGAAAGCATTGGCGGTTGCAAAGAGCATGTCATCGTCTATCTTAGACTTGATGAATCTTTGCTCTACGCTGCTACAACACCAGAGAGATGCACAGTGCATTTTGTTCAGCCAAGGTAATGGTAGTGGCGGTATATCTGGTTCTAAGGTACTGGGTATCTTTCGAGAGTACCTGGACCATGATCTAATGTCTGTGCGACTTGCAGCTCTTCGATCCATTACCGCTTCGGTTTTGCCGCTGTGGAGGGCAGAGGCAGAAACTTGTTCATGTGAGGCACTCACACAAGCTCTGGATCAGATACTCGAGCGACTATTTGTTTCCTACTGGGGTCCAAAAGAAGCAAATGAAGAGGAAAGAGAGGCGATGAATAAAAACGAGGATATTTCAGCAAATGACGACTTCAAGCTTTGCTGCTCTCAGGCTTGGACCAGTCTTGTAGCTGTTTTGTGTGATAGACTCAAGTACGAACAGCACAAACGATCTTTTGAAGCCATCACAATTCGATTGGTGAGAAGGTTCTTTGGCATCGCTGCTCCAAACCAAGTTGGGGACCTTTCCATTATTGTTGACCCAAAAGATGCATTTGACTGCCAAGTAAGTGCTTCCGACGCTTTGTCGGATCTCCTTTGGGAAAGCGTAAGTGAAAGCCATGAAGCACATTTACATGATCGGGGCGATATCGCTTTTCTTGAAGTGGCAATTCGTAGCTTTGTCCATTCTCCTTGGACTGTGCAGTGTCAAGCTGCTTGCTTACTTCTTCGCGCCCTGCTGAAAAGAGGTGGTGGTGGACATGGGAAAACAGGTGATGAACCTATCAATCAAGCATTGAAGCTCTGCAAGAAAGAAGTTGTTGCTTACCTCACAACTCAGAACACTGACGCCCCTCCTCTTTGTCTCGCCGTTGAGGTCATTGTGGGGGGTGATCTTTTCGCTATGGGTCTTCGGCAGCTTCAAGGTAGCGCTTTTCAGGAAGGTGTCAAGCTTTTGATTGGTAATGATGATGCTGAAACTAGGATCCAGAATGCTATAATTCTTATTCGAGATCTCTGGAGGAATAGTCTCTTTTTGAAGGATATTAACGAAAAGATATGTGGAATTACTTTGGGTGATGTTGCCACAAACACCAGCTCGATGCAACTTTTTGCAACTATGGCAGGAGTAAGTCTCGCTGGATGTAACGGCATCTTTCCCCTGTCAAGAGTAACACCGATCGCACGGCCTCTGATGACTTCACTGAAAAATGAGACTGATCCTTCTCGCCTGCAGGAAACGTCTGGGTACATGGCAGAGCTACTCCTTCTGTTGTTTACGGTCGGCAACAGTGCAGAAGACGCCGCACTCTTTGCCAAGCCATGGAGTAAAATTTTGGGTACCATGTGCGACCGCATTGGCTCCTCCCAAACTGATGAACACGACTTTGTGCGAATTGCCTTCACGGAAACCATTCAGAAGTATTTTAAAGCTCTGGCTGGCCAAATTGAATCGCTGGCTTTGATAGAACCTGTCAGAGAACGTCTTCAGCCCTTGCTGGACAAAAACCAAACTGTTTTGCCTGCACTTAATCTTCTCGAAGTTGTTTGCGGTGACCTGCCAAGTAACAGTGCCTTTTCCTTTAGTATATTATGGGACTTTGTGCCGCCCATAACGGAGCTAGCGTGCCAGAATACGCATAAGGAGGTCGATGGAAGATGTGCCGACATTATCAAACTATTGTGCTCTAATCACACGGACGCTACCTTGCGAGCGTGTCTTCCGGGCGTCACTACTTACTTGGAGGATCGTACGAACGACTCTTCCAGACTCGCTGCTTGTAAACTATTAGAGCAAATTGTCCACACGGTGGGGATTGCCATTTGCCCCTTTGTTCGTCAACTCCTCCGGATTGTTATGTCTTTGATGGCAGACCCAGTGTCAGAGTGCGCAAAAACTGCCACTAGTACATTCGCCAGTCTTGTGCGTGTTGCTCCTCTCGTTCAAAGTGAGCACCTCGGCACAGTTGATATCTGTAAAAATGGGAAGGTTCAAGCGGATTCGGTGTTGGACCATCTTATCCATGGGAAACCGCTGCCACCTCTTGACCTACCAGAGGAAGTATCTGCTGCACTCGCAAAAGCTGGCGTCTCACTGAGACCATATCAAATAGAGGGCATTGCGTGGTTGCAATTTTTGCAAAGTGTGCGCCTCAATGGGGCTCTCTGCGATTCCATGGGACTCGGTAAGTGTGTCGGTCTTTCACTCCTATAGAGTTCCCAGCAAAATTAGCTCGACCGAATTCTCACGTTTTCTTTATGCTGCAGGCAAAACTCTTCAGGCCCTCATTGGAATAGCCATCACCCATGTCGATAGAGACACGTGCACGACCGATGAACCTCATTCGCTGGTCGTTTGTCCTTCGAGTGTTGTTGGACACTGGGCAGCAGAAATTGAGAAATTCTTTCCTGGGCAGTCAATCTTCCGATCTCTATCCTACATCGGTACTGAAACGGAACGCAAAGCATTGTGGAAGTGCGCGTTCACCAAATGCAATATCGTCGTGACAAGTTACTCGGTTCTCAGAAGCGACGCTGACACTCTATCCAAACACATGTGGCGCTTTGTTATTTTAGACGAGGGGCATCTACTGAAGAATCCAAAAACAGGTACGTAGGGAAATATCATTGCAATGTTATTCATTTTTTCTCGGACAACTGACATAGCTTGCTTTCTTGGCAACTTTAAATGACACAGCCACGGCTCGCGCCTCTCGAAGACTACGAGCGCACCACAAGCTGATTCTCACGGGCACGCCAGTCCAAAACAAAGTACAAGAGGTTTTTGCAACTTTCGACTTTCTCATGCCAAATTTTCTGGGCAACTCACAGGCCTTTGCGAAAGAATTTGCACGACATATAACGAAAGGCCATCTTCCTGGTGCTTCTGCAGAGAGCATCAACGCTGGAATGGAGAAGTTGAAAATCTTGCATCAGCAAGTACTGCCATTTATACTGAGACGAGAAAAATCGCAAGTTCTAAAAGAGCTTCCTCCTAAAGTTGTATCTACAGTTCCTTGTGATATGAGTGACTTTCAACGAACACTTTACGATAAATTCCTGATGACTCAAGACGCCCGAGACTCTGTAGAAGAGCTTCAACGAGTGTTACAGCAATCGCCTTCTCCTTTATCTGAACCTGCCACCACACCTGCCAATAGCATCGGATCCAAAGCGTTGAAAATCTTACTCTATCTTCGCCTCGTGTGCACTCATCCATCCCTAGTCCAGCACGACTCGGTGACAGGCACCTTAAGGTGCCACAGAAAGTTGAAGGCGAAGGGTGAAACTGACGTCTATGATATGAGCCTTTCTGGGAAATTTCTTGCTTTGGCGGAACTCCTGCGGGCGAGTGGAATCCATAGGGATGAAATCACAGGAGCCGACAATGACACTTCGCTACTCTATTGTAATCAAGATGAAGGTGATAAGGAGTCAAGCAGTGAGCTATCACGTCTATTAAACCCTATGGAAGACGACGGAGGATTGACCACTGCTTCAACGGAAGACGATGGATCCAAGTGCTTGGTTTTTGCTCAGTTCACAAATAGTTTGGATGCAGTAGAGGAGTTACTTTTCAAACGACACATGCCGTCTCTTCGCTATCTACGCCTCGATGGTCGTGTTCCGGCGACCAAACGAACAGCTCTCGTGGACGCCTTCAACAACGACCACAGTATCAGGGTAATGCTTCTGACTACTCGCGTAGGAGGTCTGGGGTTGAATTTGACAGGAGCGGACACTGTAATATTTCTTGAAAATGACTATAACCCTTTCGCTGACCTTCAGGCAGCTGACCGCGCCCACAGAATTGGCCAGGCCAAGACAGTCAATGTCTACCGCCTAGTAACTAAAGAATCCATCGAAGAAAAGATAATGTCTCTCCAAGAAAAGAAGATTGCTCTGAGCGATGCGATTGTCAATACGGACAACTCTACCTTATTTAGTATGGGCACAGACCGGCTGTTGGATATCTTCACTTGTCGAAGTGATAATCAACAAAACAAGGGAGAAAATGGCAGCGCTAGCGATGCCTCTTGCAATCTCGATGCTCTCGTGGAGAGCTACAAATCGGAATATTCGGCCTTGTCCGTCAACGATTTCCTCCGTGTCCTGCAACAGTAGGTACTTCGCTCTGCTATAATCCCTTGTCTACAAATCCCATAGCCTCTAGTACGAGGCCGCTTGCCTTTCGTCGAGCAGCATCCATATCCGAAGTATCGTCCAGCAGGGCCCGCATTTTTGGCAATTCCATGGACGTATTGTCGGCCAACAACTCGAAGCGATCATTCATGTCTCCTACAAATCGTTTGGCACATTCCTCCTCGGATCCAACTTCGTACCGTTGTGCTGCTGCCATGTAGTTCAAGACGTCACCGTATCCTCCCACGCCACCGTCGGATCCATCCCATCGTCCATTTTGCCATGCCAATCCCAAAATCAACTTGACCTCTTCAAAATTATGCGGCACTCGTTGGGAAGGATCTTTTGCAGGTTCCAACAGGTTCTCTAGTAACTTCTCTCGATCCGACTTGGTAGCATATTGACGACGACAAATGGCAGCACAACCGTGACCTGTGCCCCGAGCTGATCCCCAGTTCCATTCAGGAGAGCTTTATATGTATATATATGTGAAATGGAGGTAGTAGAGGGTGTGAAAATTGTAAAAAGGTTGTGTAAGAGGATTCGAACGATTGATAGAGGGAGTGAAATAGTATATTGCACGCAGAGAAAATATAAATACCAGAAAACGACATGATCGTTAGATCAAATAATAAAGAACAGCACTCACGACCATCCGGAGTTTTTGATTCCGTAAATCTCCTTGCCATTACTACTACTATTACTAGTACTTGTCGACATGTGAAGAGAAAAGGCAGAGGTAGTAGTAGTAGAGGTTGCGAGAGAGAGGATAGCCGCCAAAATCGACCACAAATTTGAAAGTCTCCTAATGTGCTGGATTGTCATTAGACCTAAAGATTATAGGGATCCAGTGTTCGATACCTGCGATAGCAGTGACTTGCGAAACGATACCGATCGGCTAGCCGAATCTTTTTTGCTTTCGTGTCTATGATTTTTTGTTTTGTTTTAGAATATTTTTTTATTTAGTAGTCTAGTATTCCAATAGAGGTTTCTTCTTACTATTCTTCAAGTCAACATTGGAATGGATGAAAGATTTTTAGGCCACCCGGAAATTGGATAATGGAACGGCTGGCGCGTTTGTCTCATTTTCAACGTGTTTCCTACGTGAGCAGCGCCGCAACCACACGGTGTTTTATTATGAGAGATGAAGCACAACCCAACCAAAACCACCAAACCACCTGCGTCCTCTAGCTAGTCTACTACTACAGGTACACACAATCGACGTTCCATTAACATTTTTTTTACTTATTCATATATTGACAATGGCGCTATTACAACGCGCCAAAGAAAGCGGCATATGCCCGCCCTCTCTCATCACAGAAGATAAGGTAGCAAATGGAGATGGGTTTGAAGAAACTGTGTTGAGAGTCTTGGAAATAACTGGTACGTAGTACTATGAGATGATCATCACGATTTAACTTCCGGGTTTCTTGCCTTGGAGTTGAACGTTGGGTCTATACGTCGTCCTCACCCTTTTGTTCATCTCTTACGTGTAACAGGTCTATCCTTGGCAGAAGGAGCTTTGATGGAAGACTGGCAAGCTATTATGAAGGTAAGTAAGATTGATTGAATCTTTAAAACAAGAAGCGACGTGGAGCTCTTGTACTGCAACCGTATTTGACTGGAGTACTAGGTACGACTTGAGGAGACAATTTATGGGACCACTACTACTCCTACTCCAACTGGGCAATTGATGCATGGCCCATTGATTCTTGAACAGACGGTTGTCGGTCCTTTAAACTCCCCGTAATGAATGCAAAAGCTGCCACGACGACGTGTTGGCATTGCATTGCTGGTTGTCGATCGCCCTCGTGGGAGCATCATATGACTTGATTCTGGTGAGCAGCAATCGGCGTTGCTCTTGAGAAGAGGCACACAACCGGCCTGTTACAGGTGGCTGTCTCGATTGTCAGGAGCGGGTCATTTGTGTGTCAGCTATGGGATTAGCTGAGGGTATTCTGGAGTCCTTGATGAGGCAGCACCGGTCTTGATTTGCGAGCTGAAATTTCTGTTAAGCGCACTACCCTGTTCTGCGTTAAGGAATCACTTCTGCGGACTAGTTTTACTCCATTTTAGTTTGAAAAAGAGGGCGAAACGGCCTCTGCTCTTTTTCCTCCCTGCTGTACTGGATGGAACATGTATTCTCATAGTGGTTGGTCGCATCGGCCTTGAGATCTGGATGGAAAATGGGATAGACCTCGTGTGTTTGGTGGAAAATTGCATACTTGCAAGAACAAGCCCAAACAATCATATGTACAGTCCGTACGACATTAGAGCATTAGGATCATGACTTGTGACTGAAGTGATAGCCTACTCTCTACTACTAGAGGAATATCATAGGCACCAAAAGCGTTGGATGGAACATGTATTCTCATAGTGGTCGCATCGGCCTTGAGATCTGGATGGAAAATGGGATAGACCTCGTGTGTTTGGTGGAAAATTGCATACTTGCAAGAACAAGCCCAAACAATCATATGTACAGCCCGTACGACCTTAGAGCATTAGGATCATGACTTGTGACTGAAGTGATAGCCTACTCTCTACTACTAGAGGAATATCATAGGCACCAAAAGGGTTCCTTTGAAGATTGGATTTTCTTAGATGCGCTTGGCTTGGCTTGACGGAAAAGTTAAGTTGCTGCAACATTTGGGTCGAGACTGGTTTACAATAGATGCCAGATCGGCTCGACCCATGCGCGAATTTCCAGTAGACGCTATCATGCTGGCAGGAAAAATATACGCCAGTGAGTGCAGAATCTATTGACGATGACACTACCACGAACCTCTTTGAACGAGTAATCATTTTCTTGATTACTGAGTTAGGCTTTGAAGAGTTAGTCTCTCAAGTTGTATTTTACTCTATGTGCCCAATTTGATAGAGTCAACTCTTGCATTCTGGGCAAAGATAAAAATTGCCAGCTAGAGGTCATTTGAATGTAGACCCGCGAAGATGGCGCTGCTCTTGACTTCCTCTGAAAAAGAGCGTGGACAAATCAATACTTTGGACGGCTGATTTAGTCTCGGAACTTTTACTGTTTGCATGGCCAGCTGTGCTAGTGCCTACTAGACAGTATCGCTATATTTGGAGCGACTATATAGATCCCACATGTACAGTACGGTGATGATTCCCTATCGACACCAATTTAGAATGATCTCAGACAACAGCAAATAGAAACCAACAAGAAGGTCACTCGTTGTAACAGTACTTCGGCAACGTTGAGTGTGCTCTATGTTTACACAAAGAAGTGACAATGGTTCAAAACTTCGAAGATCGAACTATATCACAATAGCCTTCTTTACCAATATACTAGCAGTGTCACGACAGAGCATCCGATACAACCAATGGCATTCCTCTGCAAAAGCTTGCTTGTTGAAGCTTGCTTGTTGAATCTGTACACCAACGATGACTTCGTAAGGAAGCTCTTTGCGTACTAGTCTACGAAAGAATATTGCTACTGTAATAGCAGTCGCCAATTGCGCTACGTCTGCCGGACTAGTGCCTTCCAATTAGCCATTCGACATGCGCATCGCGCAAGCAATACACTCCACGTCGACCTCTTGGTCTTGTACTGTTTTGATTGTTGTTTCACCAATTGTTCTTACTCGACACTCACACTCTCATTTTTTGGTTCAGATGACGGAGGAGCTGAACGATGGTACACCTTATCGCCGCTGTATCATCCTTGCTATAGTAGGATCGACATCCGTAGAAAATGCCATGTTGAAAAAAGTCTTAGAGTGTGGGTATCTTGTCCATGTAAAAACATGGTATGATCAAATCCTCAACGGTATAGTTGGTGCGTGGATCCCCTTTCAACGGCGTCACGGGTTCTGGTGCCTGCTGAATATCTGAACATCTCATACTTATGTTGTATCTCTTTCGCTTTTTGGAACTCTTCAGGCAACGTGGATTTACTACTTCACCTTTTGTCAAATGTTAAAGATCTTCCTGTAACCACATCTGTAGTGAAGGCTTCTAAATTGGGACCAGCGATTGGTAAACTAGGCAAACATTCTATCTGTAAAGGTACTCCCAATGAATCAGCAATCCTGGAGCGCGTCAGCGGTATTAAGGATGCTTGGAAGGCTTCTGTCAAAGCCCGAAAAGAACAGGTAGGCTTCGGAAACGTAGCTAGCGTAGAGCTTTCGTTGATTTGCCGGCCTCATATGATCTTCATTCATACCTCGTAATACATTTTCCAGGACACGAACGCAGACGCACCTATTGCAAAACGTCAACTTGACGCGTCGGCAAGTGCCTCGCCTGCCAAAAAACAAAGAGTCGAGGAGAAGAAATCAAACTCTTTCTCCAGCCTTTTAAAAAAGGTTTCGTCGTCTGCCACTTCTGCGAAAACCCCGACACCAAATGGCACCGTTAAGGCTACTAGTAGCGAAGACAGTAAGTTTTCTCCAACGTTGTCTGCTCGCTGCGGTAGCATTCTTCTCATTCCTCGCCCGTCTAACTTTCTTTTAATCCGCTCGGCGTCCTTAAGAACTCAAGAAAAACGCAAGCATGAGGGTCAAGTGGGCCGACCATTTTGGTGGCAACCTGAAGAATGAACGCATTCTGGAGTCGGCGGACACCCCTGCCGCTAAAGTCGGAAAGTCCGTTGACAGCGATGTTTCGTGGCAGGACCGAAAAAAGAGAGACCGTTTGAAAGAAAAGGAGCTTCTTGCCAAGGCAAAGTAAGTGCTTGCACTATCTGGAGTTTGTGGCATAATTATCTTTGCTGGTTGCTGATATGTCTAACAAGTGAATTATGCCACCCTCGACATTGTACGAAAATCACAGGAAATCAAAGTTGATGGACGATGACGATGACGATGTTGAACCTGCTCCTCGAATGGCGACAACGAAGCCCTGGCGTAAACCTGATCCGCTGGTGCCTAACCCGGAAGTTACTGCGCCAATTTTATCCTCGGCGGAAATTGCCGTACAGAATGAACGCACGGGGAAAGTGCAACCAGCTAAATATGTCACGGATGATAGCGTTCCCGATAGTCCCGCTCCCTTGACTGGCGTGGAGCAAGCTCTGGATATGACGTCTGTGGCTTCAGCGAATGTTGCAAACATCCCATTTTTTATCCCTCAAGCGCCGGCGCCCCCACCCCAGGCTCCATCGCCTGCACAAGCGACAACATACCAGCCACCGGTATCATCGAACCCGCCCCTGCCTACTTATACTCTCCCCCCTCAAGGTTCTCATGAATCTGCAACAGTTCAGACCGTGCAGTCTCTTGGATTGCCTCTCTTTTTAGTTGGACAGAATGTTGGGGCTCTTCAGACGCTGGCGAGCTCTCCGAGTCTTCTGAACACTTTAGTGGAACCAAATGGTCAGTACGATCAACCTCGATTGCTGAGTTTGGTTCACACCCTGAGCCAGAGCACTGCTCCATCACATCATGCTCCCGTACCAATGCACGCCCCTCCTGCGTTTGGAGGTGCATCCTATTTGCCTCCTGGAGCAGCTGGTGGCGGAATATACGGACCTGCCTCCGTGCCTGAATCCTTTGGTGGATTCTCTGGAACAGGAGGTGGTCCTAAATCCGGAGGATACAGAGGAGAGAGCAACTCGGATGGTAATCTGCATGTTTCAGGTTACGGCCCAACAACAACACAAGCTGACATCATAAGTATGTTCTCGCCATATGTTAGGGTTGATGAGGTTGTCATGAAAGGCACCTTTTGTTTCGTGAACACAAGCGACCCAGGAAATGCGCAAAAGGCTCGCGAAATCTTGAGTGGCACGCTCTTAGGTGGAATGCCTATTCGTATCAACATGGCACAACGACGTGCTCGTGACCCGAATTTCGCAGGTGGTGCTGGCGGACCTCCGAAAGCCCCGACGCTGCCTCCACCCAGAATAGCAGGTAGCTTTGGTGCTCCGCCTGTAGCAGGAGGTTTTGGAGCCCCTCCAGGTGGACAAAATGTCGACGATGTGCGCGATGATCGAGGCAATCCAGCCACCAAGAATCTATTTGTTGCTGGATACGGTCCTGGAACATCGGAGGCGCAAATCAAAGAAATGTTTGGCCAATATGCTACCATTGTTGGTATCGTCATGAAAGGTACTTTCGCTTTTGTGAACACATCGGATAAAGTGGCAGCTGTCAATGCTCGTGAATTTCTTTCAAATACCACCGTGAATGGTGGCGCTTTGCGCATCAATTTTGCTAAAGAAAGTGGTCGTTTAGGAACAAGCTTTGACGTGACCTACAACAATGGAATTCGAGGAGGAGGAGGAGGAGGGCGAGGCGGGCCTGGGCACTATGGCAGGTTCTAGAACATAAATACTCGTACAATAAAGACATCGCTACAGCTTAAAAGAATTCACTTTGTGCAGCATTTCAACGCTACGAATACAGGTGTATCGATTGGCACTAGTACACACAAAATTGAAAAAAATTACTTAATCATTGGCCTACACGCCTCAATATGCGGCTGCTTTCGCTTTTGTCGTTTCCTTCAAACGTTCTAGTCGTCGTTTCAGGGTTTTCAGCTCTTCAATTGCCGTTCATATTCTTCATTCTCTTATCGTTTCTTATCCGCAAAATCTTTAGGAACACCAAATTGCCGAGGAGCGGGTGTGGGTGTGGTATATCGCCAGCCTTGATAATATTCCTTGCCCGATTCTGGATCCCGATAAGTATCAGCCAGTCGTCCCCCCACTTCCAACAGCCGCCGTCTCCAGTACCACAGGAAAAGCTTGTTCCAACCCTTTTCAAAATCCGTGTTCTGAAATTCTGGGCTTTCAATATATGCACGAAAGATTTGCAGGTACTCGGAACGCGTTCGCTGCTTGTCAAAATCTTCCAATTCCAGTACTGGCAAGTCTTGATAGAGACCATGACTTCCCCCGGCTCGTGCCGGTACCACCGGAATGACTCCCAATAAGAGGAATTCGTAGGTTCGATAACAATCGTGTCCTTCTCCTTTGGGGCTCATGCCAAACAAATAACGACTGGCCGCAGCGTAGAGTTCGCGTGGTTTTACTTTGTGCGCATGGCACGAAATATTGTCATCCAGCGCCCTGAGATTAGTCGTAGCATTGACGCCGCTGCAGAGATTACGATAGAGTCCAGCACGGTTGCCATAATCATCTTCGTGGATATTGAATTTAACAAAGAGTGTTTGGTAAAAGATTCGGTCAACTACTTCTTCTTCCAGCTCTTGAAAAGCATCGCTACTATCCCTGGCCATTGATACAAGAATGGATTGGTTCCACCGGTCCTTATTGGCAAAGGGATTGGCAAAACTGGTCAGTTCTAAAAATCGTGTCAAAAAGCGACTTTGCTCGTGAAATTTGGCCAATCCCAAGGGCAGTCCTTCAAATTTTTGCTTTTGTGCCTCATCGAGCCGTTCGACGTTAGGATTGGTTCCGAACCATTTCAAGAGATGCGTATCTTGTATCAACATTTCGTCCCTTTCAAAGGGCGAATCGGCATCACTTTCGGATGTGATCAATACGTAGGGTTGAGTAATTTTGGGCGAAATGACGTCAAAAAAGTATGCCAACAAATCTCCGTGATTGTCGACATGAATAATAGTCCCGGCTTGCAAACACGGCAACATATCGGGATGGAGCTGGTGTGCAAAGAATTGTATTTCGTCATGGTTGGAGTATTGTTGAACGAGCAGATCAGCTATATCCAATCCATCTAACGTATTGATAATGTGATGTTCGTCCTGTTCCATGGAAATATACACCGGTTCGGCACAGCACGTGTCCTGACAAATTTTCTTGGATGTTGTAGTAGTACTGTGTCGCTCCTCCAGATAGTGAGAGTCCGAAAAGGCCGTTAGGTAGGGTATGCCATTACCTTTGATAGCACTAAATTCTTTCAGTGGAACTTCGTGGAAATACTGAATAGATGTTTTGGTTGTATTTCTGGTGATAGTTGGTTTTCCTGTAGGTGCTGCTGAAGAAGTTTGTTCAGGAAGTAATGTCATGGATATTTTTCTTGTTGACGATGCCACTGGTCCTGGGGGTGTCCTGTCAGTATTTTGTGGCGCTGAATGTGATTGTACGGGAGACAGTTGTTGTGCACTTGTAAGGAATACTGGAATTGTTTCCTGAGATACAACATTCTGGTTGGTAACAGGCGATTCTGTCGTTGACGACGTGGATGAAGCACGTCGTGGAAACGACATGATTTCGATTAGGGCTTCTTTGGACCACTTTACAGATCCAACAAGTTGTATCGCAGTAAATCCACCCACAGCTACGATCGAAACAATGAGAACCAAAATGTCAACATGTTTGGTTTTCCTTGGATGTTGATAACGGGATTTTCTTGGAAACCTCGGCATATTAGTCGGTCAGTTAGTTGCTTGCTTGGTGATTTGGATGTTGGATCGTTCGTTCTCGAGTACGGTAGGCAGATAATAATCTCAACTAATCTGCAGAGGACTGGTCTGTCATTACTTTGTTTCCGAGCATTACTACTAGCTACTTAGTAGAGCTTGTAGCAGCATGAAGTCGATGGTTTCATGTACGGTAGTGGTATTGTGGCAGTGTGGTAGTAGTATTGCAGTATTGCATGTGAGCGTATCATTCTTTATTAAGAATGCACACGATTATTTCGAATTCAACGCAAGAGTGAAAAAAGTTATGAAAGTATCACCCAAAATACCCGCAAAAATAAAAGTACAATAGTAGTCCAGTCCCTTTTCCTTCGTGACCGAAATTGGGATACCTTTTCATGCATTCAATTCATGAAACATAACCTCAATGTATGCACGGCCATGAAATTTTGAGTGTGGCAATTTACTTTTTACTGTCTCAATCGACGACAGGCCTGAAATAATAGACAAAGCATTCAGCAATTGTCTTTTGTTTGTTCGTTGCGAGCTGCTGTCCCTTATGAAAAGCAGCAGCTCATCTCCTCAATTCACACGAAACAAGAAGCAATTCTCAGAAGGACTCTCATCTTCTACGACTGTGCATACGTGCATACTACTGTATTATTGCCTACTACTACTAACTACTACTACAACTTAACACAATTCTATTATGCAAGCAGCTGCAGCTTCCACTAAATCGTCTTTGATACTGCACAAGACGGTACAATCGATTCGATCGATGCGTCATGCTCTGCATCCTGGTACGAAAGTTGGTTTCGTCCCGACCATGGGTGCCCTGCACCAGGGACACCTGAGTCTGGTCCGGGCTGCTCGCGCCAAGAACGATGTCGTCGTTGCATCCGTTTTTGTGAATCCGGCCCAATTTGGAGAGGGAGAAGATTTTTCCACCTATCCGAGACAATTGGAACGGGATCAAGAATTGTTGGCCGATTTGGGAGTGGTACGAATGTCAAATGTCGATATCAATAGGATTATTATATTATTATTGTTTTTCATGGAAAGGATCTATCTAACATTTTTTCTTGCCTACGAAAAATGCAACAAAGGATCATTTGTTTGCACCAGATACGAATAGCATGTACAGTGCGAAACACGCATCCTATGTTTCTGTAGAGGTAAGCTCATAATATTATTGTTGCGAATAGGAAGAGTTGATAAACAGTAAACAGTTTTTGGACAAGATGGAAAGGATTCTCATTGCATTTCACTTTCTTAAATAAATCGTCTTTTCAGGGATTCGAAGGCATTGCCGAGGGTAAGGCTCGACCAGGTCACTTTCAGGGCGTCGCTACCATTGTGACCAAACTCTTCAATATTGTTCAACCTACACATGCGTATTTTGGTCAAAAGGATGCCGCACAGTGCTGTCTCATTCAACGCATCGTAGATGATTTAGACATGCCCATTAACATCAACATAATGCCAACCATGCGAGAAGCGGATGGATTGGCCATTTCCAGTCGTAACGCGTATTTGACTGCCGAGGAACGTCGTGCCGCTCCGGTGGTGTATAGGTCGCTGTGTGCGGCCCAAGAGTTGGTGTACGACTTGGCACCAGGAGAATCCATTTCCGCGTCGCAATTACAACAAGCTGTACAGTCGACACTACAAACTGAACCATTGGTATCGGAAATCCAATACGTAGCGATTGACGACAAGGCCAATATGCAACCGATTGATCAAGTAAACAGAGAAGACGGATGTGTCATATCGTTGGCCTGCAAAGTTGGTTCTGTTCGATTAATCGATAATGTCATGCTGTAAAAGTAAATACTGATCACATGAAAAGAATAAAACCTAGTCCTATGCATAGCAACACAATCTTTTAGAAGGACACCACGGCAGTGGTCCGGCATCGAAAACCAGCTATATCTACTTCTGAAAACGATTGATATTTCGAGGACAGAGATTGGTAGTAGAACTCATTTCTGCTATATTATATCCATAAAAGACTCTCTCTCGTTCATTACCCGTGATACCCGTGAATAATGCACCCGAGCAAGATCTGAACAGTCAAGTAATGAGTATATCTGCGCAAGTGCTGTTCCAATGTATCCCGAGTAGGAAACAAAGATCTTATGTATTTCTCCAATTATCAGAAAATCCTGTCTTTTTTTAAAATCCAAAAATGTTCTTCTTCTTGGGCTTGTTGGGGTCTTCTTCTTCGACCCACATGGCAGCATCTTCATCTTCTCGAACGGTAACCTTCTTTCCCTTTCCGCCAAAGACACTGGCATCCATTCCTCCAATTTTTTTGGGTTCCTTCTTTTTGGGCTTACCACCGAAGGAACCAAAGTTTAAGGCAGTTGACGAAACTTTGGTATTCATAATAGGTTGAGGCGTAAATGATGTCACAGCCACCACAATCAGAAGAAAACTGGCAATAATAGATTTCATCATGGTTTCTTTGTTCGATGGATACTATTATCTATTATTAGTGGTATATTAGATCGTACTTAAAAATGAAATGTTTATTATGATTGCTGCAGATCGAAATCTTTTCGCTGTTGTGCATCTGTTTTTTCATTGGTTCGAATTCTTTTGATTGAAGACACATGTCAAAAGATTCAACGTAAGCACAGCATAGTACGACTGCCTTCCTACTAGCTACCAGGTACTCTACTGTTAGTCTACCCAGCTCCCTGCCTGGTACCAGGTACTTCTAGTACTAGTAATAACTAGTATTGGTTCTTGTGTGCTTTCCATGCGAGTTCACAGGCTTGACGATGATGTCATTACTTCTGACCCTAAAATAAAAGACAGAAAAAGCAGTGGCCATGAGAGCTTTCCTCTTGGCACGAGATAGAAATGCAAGGGAGGGGAGGGGCCCTTTCAATTTCGCAGTTTTGTTTTCTGGTCTCGCTCATCATTCATCTTTATCCATTGAAGTGTAGCCTACTCGAAGAAAATAACTTCTGACCTCACACCTCACTTAAAGCTTGTTATAGTAATATTTCACCATGCTTGGCATTTCGAGTGCCAGATCGACAGTGACAAGTAACTTGCGAAATATCAGCGCACGTCTTGGTCTGAGGAGAGCCTATCCTACTACTACTACTACTACTACTACTTCTCCTACAATTGTATCATCCGTTGCAGGGGGACGACAACAGGAACGATACAAGTCATCATCAACTGCCGCCGTCGAAAGTAACGCCGAACATATTTCGTTTCCGGTTCGCAAGGGCGAAGAAGCCGTACCCGTCTTACTCAATGCTCAGGAGCATGCTGTGGGATACCTCAGCAAAATTCTGAATGCTCGTGTCTACGATGCTGCCAAAGAAACGGAATTACAGCACGCCAAGAATCTTTCTGCGGTACGTGTTGTTGAAAACGGAAAAGTTGTGGACGAGATCAGCTCTCCACTGGTATATTGTTCGTTTTGCTTAATCTCGACTGACCCTACTTGTTGCTTCATTTTGTTCCCTGCTTGTCTGATGCGTATATTATTTGTGTCATGCAATTCTATTCACGACAATCTGCCAATGCTGTGTACATTTATGCAACCATTTTTGTCAACCAACTACATTAAATACCATTGATATCACAGCGACTTCAAAACAATGTCTACCTCAAACGAGAAGACACACAAGCCGTCTTTTCCTTCAAAATCCGCGGAGCGTACAATAAAATGGCACACTTGACCCAAGCGCAATTGGATTGTGGCGTTGTTGCGTGTTCGGCAGGCAATCATGCTCAAGGTGTGGCCATGTCGGCTCGCATGTTGGGTTGTCGTGCTGTCATTGTCATGCCGTTGGCCACTCCCAATATCAAAGTCAACGCCGTCCGAACCCACGGTGGACCCACCGTCGAAGTTCGACTCTTTGGTAACAATTACGACGAAGCCGCAACCGAAGCCAAACGATTGCAGGAGGAAGAACTCATGACTTTGATTCACCCCTTTGATGATCCTTACGTCATTGCTGGCCAAGGAACGATTGGAATGGAAATTTTGAAAGAAATGGTCACTCAACCGTTGGATGCCATTTTTGTTTGTTGCGGAGGTGGCGGCATGTTGGCGGGTATTGCTGCCTACGTCAAACGTGTACGACCGAACGTAAAAGTTATTGGAGTCGAGGCAGAGGATGCCGCCGGAATGACAGCATCGTTAAAAGAGGGCGCCGTCGTGACACTTCCGTCAGTAGGATTGTTTGCCGATGGAGCTGCTGTAAAAACTGTTGGAACGGAAACGTTCCGAGTTTGCAACAAATTAGTGGATGATATGATTACAGTCACGACCGATCAGATTTGCAACGCCATCAAATTAAGCTACAATGATGCGTAAGTTGTGATGTTGTTTATATATTTTTTTCGCGTCATTTATTTCGAAACCTAACTTTTGAAACAAACACTGGAAACACCCTCAATATCATCACCCTTCAAAATTACAACAACCATTAATACAGTCGTGTCGTTCTGGAGCCGGCAGGTGCTTTGGGAGTTGCTGGTCTAAAAAAGTATGTCGAAGAGAACGAGTTGACTGGAAAAACCATGGTGGCCATTACGTCGGGTGCCAACATGGATTTTGATCGCCTCCGGTTTGTTTCGGAACGTGCCGATGGTTCGGAAAAGACGCTGTCCGTGACCATTCCCGAGGAAGCTGGGTCCTTTCGAGCTTTGTACAGTTTGGTGTGGCCCCGGAACGTGACAGAATTTTCTTATCGCTTTGATACAGGAACGCGAGCTCATGTTTTGCTTTCCTTTCAACCCGTTCGCAACATTGAACACGATTTTGAAGCCGTCATGGACAGCTTGGAAGAAAATGGTTTTGATTGCATGGATTTGAGTGACAATGAATTGGCCAAAGTGCACGTTCGTCATTTAGCGGGTGGACGTGCCGATGTGGAACATGAACGCATCTTTCGGTTCGACTTTCCCGAAAGTCCAGGGGCTCTGCAACGTTTTTTGTTGAGCTTGGATTTTCATTGGAATGTGTCCTTGTTTCACTATCGGAATCACGGCGACGACTTTGGACGCGTCTTGGTAGGATTGCAGGTTCCCGAGGATGGCGACCAGAATCTGTCGAATTTTTTGAAAAACTTGGGTTACCAATACGTGGAAGAGACCAACAATACGGCCTATTCTTTGTTTCTGCGGCGCGGCGTTGAAGGAGTAGAACCAGGTGATGGTAACTAACTACAGTAGTAATTATGAACTTGTATTGTAAACGATGAAGTCTTTCGTTAAGCCACTGGACTAAACTATAGCTTTTCAAAGTTACGTTGAGTTTGGTGAATTGAACAGAGCAATGCCGATACCTGGTACAGGCGTACCTGGAAGCAAGGGTTGTTCCGCCAACTTTCTGTTAGGCTTTTTGGAGGGTATTCTGTATTCTGGGACCGAGTGATGACAAAAGCACCAACTTTCCCCTTACGAGAGCATACTGTCATCTGTCATCTCATTTTGGATGGGCTCCCTGTAGTTTTCCAAGTCTACACCAGAGACTTCCTTGAGCAGTGTTTTTTTCATGAGTTTCATCATCTTGCTTTGATCGACTACCGCCCTCGCATAGGAATTTTGGTGACCGAACCATATTCGTCTACAAAGATAAGGACTCGTTGGGTATCAAACTTTGTCGATAGAACCTCGTCTGGTTGTACGACAACCACTTTACAATCTGGACAGTAACTTTCAATGAGTTCCACGCACTCTTCTGCGGCAGTATCCAAACATCCCGGCCAAGGTCCCCTCCTCAGCGCACCTCCACCAATGCGCGGCAGTGGGACAATATGAGCGGCTTCTTGGCGTTGACTGCTATCTTTCAGAAAAGCGAGCGCCAGAAAGGTACCACCAAATAAGACAATAATAGAAACTACAAATGATCCAGATCCCATGTTGCGTGAATTATATCAGTGGAAGCGTACGTAGATGCAAGTCAAAAGTTGATGGAAGAGAATCTAGTATGTTTTTGTCATCTTCTATCTATGATGTTATTGCCACGGATGTTTTTGTGATTCATAAATATTTCGACGCATACAGGCCCCGTTAGCGTTAAAATAACCGTCGGCGATGAAATCGTTCGAGTATTTAGAACGACTCACAAGTATTTAAAAAAAGATATGCACTGCACCCACAAAATCCAACATAATAATAATCCACCAAGCAACCAACAATCATCGATTCGAATGCCACCCAAACGATGAGTGCCACTGACAACGATGAGCACGTTGTATTCTATGGTCGACCAAGGAGGCACACACCGGCTGGACCGATTCAACTGCAATCTTGGACGGGTTGTTACAATGCTCCGGCACATCATTTGGAAATAGAAGACGACATGGAGAACCTGACACCTGCAGGATCCTTACCGTATCCTCGATTGCTGATACGACACTTGAACGATGTGTTATCCAAGCATGACGTTTGGCAGATTGAGTCGATGCAAATTTCGCACGTCCAGCTCTTGGGCACTTCCGAAGAATTTAGAACGTTTGCTTCTTTCGTACAAAAGTTTCAAACGTTACAAACAGTTTTGTTCAGTGATGCCATTACCTCCCAGCAGCAGCCATGCGGGTTCGATGCTATATTGATGGCCCTATCCAATTGTTCTCAACTGAAAGAAGTATCACTGCAAAACATGTCATCCATTTCTCCATCGGCTATTGGACAGTTGGTGCGCTCCGACCATTTGATCAAACTCCAAATACTGCTATCGCCTTCCTCTGCTATCAATGGTGTTACAGGAGCTATGATCTCACCACTGGTCCAACACTTATCAATGCCGTCATCTAGCTTGCAAGAGCTTCGAATCTTTGGTATGCTGAATCCAAACGCTTGCAATGTGTTGAGTCACATGCTCGTAAAGAACACTAGTCTCCGGAGAGTCGCACTCAAACTGCGTCTAGAAAATCTGACAACAGCAGCACCAACAACATGCCACCAACAATCCATTACACGCTTCTCTTTTGAATCCCGACAAAATTACAACAATCTTCCCCTGCTCTCGGCGTTGGAATCACCTGGTTGTTCGTTAAGGAGTTTGGAATTGTACTTGTTGGGATCACGAACCGATCTTGAGTACTATATTTTTCATTTTGGCCAGGCTTTGAAGTGTAATAAATCATTGAAACATTTACAGCTGGTTCTTTACCCAGCACATGATGCGACTGCATCGGCAACATTCTTGCGTGCTACCTCCATCGCCCTCATGTCACGTCCCGACCAAATGGACCCCCAACAAGCGTTCTTGGAAAATATTCAAGACAAACTCTCAAAAGCACTCTGCCATAATTATGTATTGCACCACCTAACCATTAATCATGGACTAGTCGAAGTGGTGCCCTGTTCGAAGATGTATTTGAAACTGAATCGGGCAGGACGGGGAGAATTGCTGACGACTTCTCGCCCTCATACGCGTGCCCAAGAACTGGAACGGTGGATGACTACCTTGGAACGCGTGACGAGCGATGTCTCGTGCATCTATTATCTGTTATCGTGTCATCCTACTCTGTTTTGTGGTTGCGAAACGCATCACGATTCGTCATTCGCGGGAGATGTGACACAACTCCTCCAATTGCCACTCAAACGTAAAATGGATTTGGGACCTCCTTCCAACAAAGCAGCAACATGAGAAGGACACTAATAACATTTGCAATTTTGATAGAGTGCAGAACATGTGTTGACTTCTAATATTTATGAATTATGTACTGTTTTTACTCTCTTTTCAGTAGGAATATTTAGTTTCAAAACTACTGAGATGGCTCTAGCCGGTCCTGCAAACTCATACAATCCAGAGTCTCTAGCAATGCCAGTATGGAACCAACACTTGGTAATATCAAGTGAGCTCCTGTCTCCCGGAGTTGCTTTGCCGTGCCACTTCCCGTCAGTACACCGACACAAAAGCCCACATCGGCCGCTTTTGCCATACCGGTATCCGCTGTAGTATCACCCACTACTATGCAATTTTCGGGTGAATAATCGTTGAATCCTCCCAACTGACGTTGATTGGCCAATTCACATAATCGTTGGATTGGTACGGCGCTAGGTTTGCCTTGCTGCACTTCATTCCCACAAATGGAAATGTCGACGACATTGGTAATTTGCCACGCTTCCATAGCCGCCGTGGTTCCCTGACGATCATCTGACGTACAAATTGCAACACTGTAACCATAATTTTTACACGCCATCATCATGCCAGCCAAGTCATCGATCAGAGGAGCATCTGATCCGTGTACAATTCCGAGCTCTGCGTTCCATTCCTTGGCCAATTCCATGGACACGGTTATTGTTGGTAGTTCATCAGCGTGTGCGTTCAAAAATTGATGCATCAAGCCAAGAATATCGTCCCAGGTTCCTGCAGCCACCGGTGCCGAAGGGAGTACATCATCTTGGTCGCCATCCCAACCCATGCGCTGGTAAAAGTCCACAAGGATTGTGTTAATATCATCCTTGCTAATGTTAGAGTCAACATGCAAGATGATTTTATCACGCATGTGATGAATCCATCGGCGCAAACTTCCAGTACAGTCACCAAGTGTCCCATCCTTGTCGAAAACAATCATTTTGGGTTGTTTCGATTGCAACGTATTTTTTACAAACTTGTTCGCAGCAGCCAAGGCAGCTTGGTCGAACGGTTCGTTGTCTCTTTCCAGAATCGAATCACTATCGGATAATGCTGGAAGCGCCAAATCCAATGGTTCTTGCAAACGCTCCGCATTAAAAGAATGCGAGGGGAAGAATGAAAGTGGTTTCTTCAGCATGGTAAACGGGATGTGAGGACAAAAGGCTTCGACAGCAGTAGTTGTTCTGTAGAGAACGAACAAATAATAATAATGTTGTTGTTTCAACAGACAAATAATACTACTAGTCGTAAGAATCAAGAGGTCTACTAGGCTCCAGGGATGCCATCTCCTGAACCAAACCATTCTGTGCTGGGTGTTTGTTGTTCCGGAAAGATTCGATTCCATTGAATCTTTGGGACTTTGCGCCACATATTCCAATATTTCGAATCTTCAGTTCGTGATATTGATGTCCTTCCCATCGCTACGCACTGTACGCAGGACAGCCAGGAGTTGTAGTAGGGTCTACTGTACCAGCAGGTACTCGGAACAGTACCTAGAGATCAAAAATACCGGTAAAGAATACAGTTTAAGTACCATACCGTAATAAATACGACTTTTCGAACGCGTAGTAGTAGGGGTTGGACCCACGTCAGTTAGGGTTACAAATGTAAAGAATAGGGTTCTGCCAGCATATCCAGAACATGAATTAGACGCCCAGAATAGCTAGGTCTCGATGCTAAAGAAGTTATCGCTCAGTGACAACTGTTTTGAAGAGATCGAACGTCGCCTCAAATGTCAAGCATGTTTCCACAAGTCAGCAATAAATCGAAGACGAAAAAGCGAACTCAGCGATTGCTGTTCCCTCGGGCTGGTGCAGAACATCTGATTTTAATGCGGCGACTCTACCAGCGGATGGAAGATGGAAGGACATATACATCTGCTACTAGCTCGATTTTGGATTCAGAAAACGTTCCAACGTCTGCATAATCTTTGAAGGTGAAGTATCAGTTGCAATGAATGAGTGCCGAACAAAATTCTCAATGGGGCGCTCCTGGATCGAATCCACCAAAGTTAGTTTTTTTCGGCTTAATCAACGACAATGGAATACAATCTCCCGTGGTATTCAATTCAATCGACTCCATGAACCCTTCTTGACCATCAGCAGTCACCCTCATCGCGAACGCTTTTTCAGGCTACAATAACAAACCAGACTAAGGCAACAATTGCGATTCGGATGGATGCAGACCTGAAATTGGACGAAAGAATATATCTAAAAGGCAATTTTGCTCTCAAGCACCCAGCTTGGGAACATTTTTCATTACTACATAAAAAATCCTGAAAGGATCAAATCTTTGGCCCAGTTGTAGAATTCCAAATCGAGCGTGTTGAGTTCCAGTAATCGACCATATTCATCGTTCGTCAGACTCTCTGAAAAGGTATCGAGGCTCGCTTTCTTAGTTTGGTTGGAAAGAAGTGCTCCCTTGTGTTGAACTTTTTCTTTGATCGAACCTTGAACATTGTACCCCTCTTGACTGGTCAAATGTAAACCCAATTTGGTGGCCAAACAATGCGACGTTTCTGTCCAGTGCTCCAGCAAAACAACGCAAGAATATCGCCGAAAGTGTTCTTTGGCTCGTTCCAATGTTTTTCGAGTAACAGGATATTCTACTCCATTGGGATGTCCTGCAAACATGCGCACATAATAGTTGCTGTAACAAAAGTAAATACCGTGACCGCAACGGTTCATGATCTGATCGTTCATGAACAGGACTGCTCTGGCACACTGATTGAGCTTTTTGGGATTGTCCGACTTGTAACAACCAAGCTGAGGTTTCTGGTAGGGAGGGTCATTGTGCAAACTGCTAATGATGCGAGCAATGGGATGCCGCATGGTGGATACGAAAACAAAATTGGCCCATTCCGGATCGCTCAGTATGGTGGGCGGTGACACAGTGCCTTCCACTTCGAAAAAGTTTTGATGATGTGTCGTGGCGAGACAGTCAACCAAGCGGGGAATGGTTTCCCATCCCTGAAATTTATAATGTCCGTGCAAGTGTGCCACAGGACATGTTAAGTCACAATCGACACAAAAGGTGGGGATCTGACACGTTTCTCGCTTTGGCATGGTCCAATGATGCGGCCTAGCTCTGATCAGTCCATGTTCGTTTAACCGGAGAAGCATACATAGCGTCGTACCACCGGCTTTTCGAGAGTGCTGTATCCATATCTTTCCTTCTTGTCGCTTGAAAAAGGCTTCCGCAACTTGTCGCTGTTGCAGAGCATTCATGGTAGCATATTGGTCGTATCCTGAAATGGGCCGAAAATCTTGTATACATTGACGATATATATCTTTGAGAGGTTGATCGACAGAAGGCAACCGACCAGCCGTACTCTTGGCTTGACGAAAGGCATCCAGAAGGGATTCATTGACCAATGAGCTACGTTGCGACAAGTTCTGTAAGGAGCTTTCAGTCGCCAGTATCAAGCTTTGTTGCAAAAGGAATGCCGTATGATTGTTCATCTGAAGCGGTTGTTGAGATTGGTTACGACCAATTAACTCTTTATTTGATGAACCAAATGTTAGTGGTATTCCTGCTGCCGTTGTAAATTTGATACGCGTGATACCTGTATACCCTTCGCGTTCCTGCTTATGTTCGGCTTTTTCTTGTTGTTGTTGTTCTTCTTCTTTCCTTGGCACAAACCTTTCCGTTGTGCTGGGTTGTTGCAAACCTCGATTCTTTCTGTTTTCGCGAGGTATATAACGAATATTAAGGCTAGCTAGATTGGTTACATTCTGTAGATTAGCGGACAGATAAATATTAATGGAAGCTACCAGTAGGGTCATGAAAATACTGAATATGGTAGCATGTTGCGAAGTTAGTATTTTTCTTCGTCGCGCGTTGGATGTCGGAAGTACCAGAGCAATATTTGCTGTCATGGTTTAGAATAATGAGATCTAATCAATAGAAATCAGTGCTGATAATTCATAGAAAGGGGCGTTCAGTGGAAAGGAAAATGTTGTCCTGTTTGGTTGTGGTGAAAATGAAAAATGAATGAAAATGTGAGGCAAAAATCAACGACTTTTTGTGATCTTTAAATAAGGTTAAATTAAGGCTTTTGATTCTGATCCATTCCTCTCCAAAATCTCACAACTCGTTATTAAAAAAATTCTGTCGCCTGTCTTATTATTACATTATTATTTTACCATTCGACTAGTCTAGTATATGTATTACCAAATACCCACTACTGATCTCCTTATTTCCCCCCTCTTTATACTAATAAGTGTTACGAATACTCATCATCTATTGTTCCAACAACAAGGAATCACTCTCAGAAATGTCATGTTCCGATAATGATACGAGAAGGGACCAACAATCGTCTACAACGAGTAGTAGTAAATGTACACTGAAAGTCGTCCTGTTTTGTACGGGAAACGGAGCGGATGTTGGTTCCTACCGACCACGGCGCGATGATTCTCAGTGGTGGAATCGACGGGATGCTCTGGTACGGTGCGTGGCAAGTTTTTTGTTTGGACCGCATTGCTCTCGCGAGAAGGAGGAGGAGGAGAGAGAACTGGTATTGTTGTATGACGGGGATCACTGTCGAGTGCACATGAAACTACAAAGCAATACTACAACAACAACAACTACTACTACTACTAGTAGTAGTAATGAGCACCAAGTTAATAGAGACGACGCGAAGAAGGAAGTTGATGCTGTTGTACCAACTGAACACGTGATTATTGCCTTGTGGAAAGATGCTATTTCCAAAGCTATAAAATTAGCTCCAAATTCATCCGGCACCATTGTACGAAAAGGAAATCTTCAATGCTGGGCTGTTTTGTCGTCTCACCCACCCTCACAACAACCGCCACTATCAAGTGTCAACAAGAACGAAATCAGCAATCAACGTCATCAACGTAGTAGCGATTATCATCGGAAGTTCATTCAAGATTGGTCAAAACGACAATTGCTCGATTACCTACAAAAAGAATGTTCCATGGACTTTTTACGGGAACATCATCTCAACAGTAACCCTACCGTCATCTTGCGAAAAGCGAACCGGGGTGGCCTTACAAAGACGTATCATCAGTGGATGCAGCAGCAGCAGCAGCAGCAGCAGCAGCAGCAGCAACAGCAACAGCAACAACAACAAGACTGGACTAGCAAGGAGCAGGACAAGCAATTCAACAACAATACATGTGCCCATCATGATCCACAAGTATTGTTGCAAACTGTGTTTCAAGAATTATTAGCACCACCATCGTCAACAAAAACATCATACCACAGCAAGACAATTGCGGCTACTCTTCACGAATCTTCTGATTGTGAATTACCTTGCTTTGGAGACATATCCGTAAATGTCAACCGCCACAATAATAACAACAACAGTCCGTTGCATATTTGTTTGTTCTTGGGAGCTGTTCGGGACATGATTCCTGTAGAATATCAAGCACTGGAAGCAACTTGTCTTGCGCAACAAATACCGTTGGTCAAAGTGCGTCTGGGAAGCGTTCCGGAATTTACCAGCAAAATTTTGTCTGTGGTTGCCTTTCATCACTCTCAAGGAAGGCTGAGTTTGGCCATGCAACGATTGGTTTTAGAAAAGGAAGACACCAACAAGAACATAAAAGCTGCTACTACTAGCAATCGAAAACGAAAGCTGTCAGACGAATCCGCGGACAAGGCATCGCCGATCACAACAACAACAACACCAACAACAAGAAGCAACACCATTAGTAACATACCGTCTCAATTGCACGTTGTCGCACTTGTTCCGCTGCGATCGGATCAGGTCGTTCTTGATCTCGAACGTCGAAGTCGGGTTCTATGGTGCTTGGTACGAATTCTGGTTTGCACACTGTGGCGGTCACGCTTGGTCAGTAGCAAATGGGGTAACCCTTTGAACAATGTTGTGACATTGGTCTTCTTAGATGGTCAACATGTGACGTTACAGCAAAGAGAATGGGTTTCGGCGCTGGCAGAACAACACAGAGCAGCTCCATCGGAACATCAAGTCTTGAAGGCACTCGTTGATCGCCTGGATGTTGCATCCGGGGTGACTACATCCGCGTTGTCATGGGACAACAAAAAGGCGTTGCGCATTCTTAATGGTTTGTTGGAAGGAGGAAATGCTACTGATAAGCGTCATGTGATTTATTTCAAGAAGAATGCTGGCACTGACTTGACACAAAGGTTTTACCAACACCCGACTACTGCATCTTCTCAGACATCTTTTTCCACTACGAATACTGATATATGGGCGCTTTTACCAATAAGGAACAATCATGATCCACAGGCAGCTGCCAAGATGCAGTCCTCCTTTTTGCAAGTCTTCCAGCAAGATCCCACTTGGACAGTACATGAACAATCAGTTTTAGCCGCGAACCAGACCGATGACGATAAGGCGCTTACTAGTAGAGAAAACTGCGAAGATTGGGAGGCATCTTCTATCATAACACTCCAACATTTTCTCTATCAAGATCGACTCTTTCTTGACAGTTCATCTTGTACGCAAGTACCTTCCTCTCCAGAGGTGGACAAATTTGGGGAGTGCGAGAGTTCTGCGAAGAAGAAAGGAAAAGAGGCAAAGCCAAGCCATGATGAGATCATGGCGGAACCACAGCAGCCTTCTTCAGGCACAGAACAAGAGCAAACCAAGAAACGAAAGATACCAATTTCTGCTGATTCGTTCAGTCGAGTCGCTGCCTCCGAAAACAGCACGAAGACAGGACGTGGAAGTGATGCAGGGTGGACACGTTGTCCTTTGTGTGGACGACATTCCCAAAAACTCTTTGCCCAAGGACGCGGAATTGCTGCACACTTGCATGCCGTTCACACACCCTGGAATCCAGGCAAAGTTGAACGACAGAAACGAAGGAGATTCTTGGAACGCCAGCAAGGAGAAGAAGGGATAATTCACAACACGGCCGAGAAAAAGAATGTGGTTGATAGTGTACAAGGGGATAAAGTCGAGGCCATTTTTTTATTAGAGGGTACCCATCGATGGAAGATGGTGTGTAACAACGACACGTGGGACCCAACCGAACAGGAAGTTGATGAATGGAACAAGAAAGTTTTGTTGATTGTCAAGGAGTTGGAAGAGGCGCAAATTCTATTAGAGACAAACGACGCAGTGAACAAGAATACACAGGATCAGTTACAATACTCTCTCAAGACAGGTGTGGACAGAAACGGCCAAATTCTACAGTCATATCGCGCCAGCCTACCTCCGTTGCTTCAAGCTGCTGCCGACGGCAAACTCTCCGAGATTAGGACTATTTTGGACCCACACAAAGACAACCCTGTCAGATTGCTGGAAGTGATCAAACAGACAGACCGTCATCAAAGCACCGCAGACCATTGGGCTGCTGGTGGTGGACATTTACATTGTCTCGAGTTCTTGACAGAGACGCGCAAACGCATCGAATATAGTGTAGCAAACAATGGCACCTCGTCGAACAACAAGCCACTCAAAAAAGTAAGGCGCCGAGACGGCAAAACTTGCCTCCATTACGCCGCCCGTAACGGTCATGTGGATTGTATAAAATATCTAATTCAAGAACAAGGACACAAGGTAGATGAAATATCAGGAGACGGTACCACACCATTTCAATTGGCATGCTTTGGCGGTCACTATGAGGCCATGAAAGTGTTGTTGGAAACCTTCCATTGCAGTGCTACCCATGCCAATGATTTTGGCTGCAATGCAGCGCATTGGCTGGGCATGACCAAACAAACAAATGCGAAAGTGGCGCGCAAAATGGGTCGACTATTGCAGAAACACAATGTAAATTTTGCGGAACGACAGTCGCAGGGACACACAATAGTTCACAAGGCAGCGCAGCACAAAAATCGTCACGTTATCGAATGGTTGGCCAAGTCTTCGGAAGACGGCGGAGCTGGTCTTTCTGACCAAGAAAAAGAAATTGCAGGAAAAGTAGACGACGGAGGTCACACACCAAGCTACATTTGGAAGAGTGTAGGCGGCGATGAGGCTTTTGGCTCTTGGATGCAGCAGGAGATGGGCTGGTAGAAACATTTTAATACAACCATAATTGTACAATAGCTAGCTAATGGGCATAAGTTGACGATGCGATCTCTCCAGGCTCATTTCTTGAAGAAGCTGTAGAAGCGTGATGCCTTGCTCTTATTCGGCGTATCAACAGTCTCTTCTTTAGTACCATTACTCTGATAAGTAGTTTTCAATTACTCCATTTGCTTCTGTTTAAAAGCTCAGTAGAGGGGTCTTGTAATCCGAAAGTCGGAATATTTTACTTCGAAAGTTCTGTACGACTGACCCAGCCGCACGTGTTCAATCTGTGCACGTTTATTACGATTACCTGGTACACGGTTTAAATGAACTCCCAGACCTGCTTGTGTATGTAAGATCGCAACGTGTTAATATCGCCAACTTCGCTTATGTTGGGTTACTATTACTGCCCACCTACCTAGTAGTAGTCTACGGGGCCAGTGAAAAAGGTGTACTTGGGTGTACTTTTTTGGTGTACCAGTGAAAAAGGTGTACTAATTCTAACCCTAAACGGTGAAAAAGGTGTACTTTTTTTC
>Ga0210036_1000595_pt1 | contig 42690 bp, 18 predicted proteins | sample CryGeymeta201515_FD_185469 | JGI IMG/M metagenome (GOLD analysis project Ga0210036, IMG submission 185469) | Groundwater microbial communities from Crystal Geyser aquifers in Utah, USA - Crystal Geyser metaG 2015-15 (SPAdes) (version 2) | ecosystem: Environmental > Aquatic > Deep subsurface >...
AGTAGTAGGAGTAGTAGTAGTAGTAGTAGTAGTAGTAGTAGTAGTAGTAGTAGTAGTATTTCTACCAGCACTAGATGTAGCAGCACCAGCACCGCCAGCAGCACCAGCACCGCCAGCACCAGCACCGCCAGCAGATTGAACTGGCATAAAGGTACAATACAATGGTGATTCCCTTGTCAGTACTGTATAATGTGTTTGATTGTACTTGGTTCGAAGAGATGCCGACGGCCATTTGGTACAGGGATGTTCTTGATATTTCTTGTTAATATCAATCAGTTTTGGTGTCACAAGATCGCTCACCGAAACGGCCTTTTGACTGCTGCTGCTGCTGCTGCTGCTGCTGCTAGACGAAATGGATGACGGAACGGCCGACTCGTTCCTCCTGTTGGCATCAAAATGCTCTGACTGGTCGTTTGGAATATCCAACAACTGTAGCATCGTCATGGCAGTCCGTCGTCCCAAACTATCACCAATCCAAACAAGATGTATGTTGTTCGGTTTACTACTACTACTACTACTACTAGTCGTAGTAGTAGTAGTAGCAGTAGTAGTAGTAGTAGTAGTAGTCGTAGAAGTGGAAGTAGTAGTGTAAAAGTCTTGCAATTCTCTTGTCGAATAAAGCTTCCATTCGGATGGTGGAATCCAACTGTTGCCCTGCCAGGTACCTATCTGGTTTCTCCATTGTTGTTGTTGCTGTTGTTGTTGCTGCTGCTGTGGTGGGGGTGATGGTTGGTGACTGGTGTCGTGATTGTTGGTGGAACAAGACGTTTTGTTGCTGTTGTTGTTGTTGATTCCATTAACGTTGCTGGACAGTACTAACTTCTGATGGACGACATTTCGGATTTCTGTAAGATCCAAACATGTGCCAAGAATCACCAAAAGAAACAGCATAATCACAGGAACAAATCGTGTTGCTTTGTATCGTTTCGAATCCTTGGAAAATCCTCCACAGATGCCTGATAATGTTGTTGTTGATGTACTAGTCAATGTTGATGCCACCGGGACGTTCTGGTTCTCGGACGACAAGATAAAGGACGAATTCATGGTGTGCGATTTGTACAGCGATTTACTAGTACTGATTTAGTACCACCACGACAAGCAAACAATCCCAATAAATATATATACTAGCCAGTACTTGCTACTTGTACCAGCTAGTAATAGCTAGCGATACTCTGATGTGTGTAGTTGATAAATAATGCTCGTGATTATTATTCTACTGTATGTTCTATGTGGTATGTGGATAAAAGTGTGTGTTTTCAGTTTTCAGTTTTTCTTGGATACCGTACGTGCGTTTCAGGTTTGAGAGTCATTTGCAATGCCATTTAAAGTAGACTGGTGACCACTGGTGGTGCTCGAATAGTACAGGTACTAAAATACAACAGTTAACGGACAAGGACTAGTACTAGTAGAAGGTCTACTACTCTACTACAGTACCTGGTACCTGGTACTACTAGTTGAGACACTACTACTACTCTAGCTACTACTACTACTAGCTACCACTGGTAGTAGCTAGTAGTAGTAGTTACGAATAGTACTCTAGTACTGGAAGTAGAATACTACTGCTACATGTACTAGTAGTAGTATACTCTATCTAGCTAGTAGTAGTAGCTACTACTAGTAGCTACTCCTAATAGTAGACAACTGTGACGCTTCTATTTCCCAACCAAAAACATATTCCCCATCAACAACAAAAAGGAAACAAGTGAAGCAGCATTTTTGAATCATAAACATTATGACGGCAACATCATCACGTTCACAGCACCACCACCACCACCACCATGCTGTTGCTACTGCTACTACTACTAGTAATAGTGATGGAAAGAAAAAAAGCCATTTTTTGAATCATCTTTTTGACGTCTTGAATTGGATAGCCTTTGTGGGATGGTGTTGGGTATTGATGCTCATAATAACTAGTTACTACGAGTACTACAGCAGTTATAATAATAATAATAATAATAATAATATCAGTACAACACTGCTGCTGGGTCGTCGTCTGCCGTACCAGGAAAAGGAGCAGGAGGAGAACGATGACAGTATTCGTCTCATTATGTCATTATTGGATTCTACACGCTGTATCATTATGGTGTTGGAAGGAATTTGTGTCATTGAAGTACTGAGAATATTGGTCGGAGATTTGCCAGGAAATTTGATTTTGGGTATTATATTACACACGATACGTATCACTACCATAGTGGAAGTACTACCCCGTGCTGCTGCTGCTGCTAAAGGCATTCATGGCAAGAACATGGACAATGATTCGAATTCTAATAGTACAATCATAATGATGTGCACATGGATAGTACCAGCAGTGTTGGCATCATGGGCTGTAACTGAAGTTGCACGATATCCCATGTACATGTTCCCTACCAATTCATTGGTACGATCCATTCGCATGGTAGTACCACTTCTTACGTTTCCTATTGGTGCTTTTAGTGAATTTTTTGGTGCCTATCAAGTATTCCTTCTTGCAAGACCAGGCGAACAACAACAACAACAACAACAACAACAACAAAATAATCAACAATATAATCAACACAATGCCGATGCTACAATACCAGTTTGGTTACAAGGTATGCTTGTACTTATCATGGTCGTGAATGGCGTATTAGGACCAATATTGGCCTATCCAGCCCTCGTGAAAAAAGGATGGCCGATTGTCTTGGAATGTTTGGGTCAGACGCCACCAACCGATAAAACAAAGAAAAAACCAAAACTTCGTACGGCCTAAAATTTAAAATGGATCGATGGTCGAAGAATGTAAACAGAAGTGCAGAAGGATTGCAAACTAACAAACAAAGAAGCAAAGCAAGTGCACACACTGTGTAGGCTAAGTACACATTCGATCAGCACGTTGGGTTTTTTGCTAATATAATCGCAAGATAGTGAGTGATTTCAAATATCTTACTGAAATTGCAGACAAAATTTAGTCTGGCGGATTTGCTTGTGCTATTATAATTATACTACAGATTAAAAGCCGTGGTAGTCTAGTCATATGGCTTCGCGAGCGCAGGATGCGCGAAATCACCTCTGGGACGACAGCCTGCCGATTCGTTCACTACTCATCACTACTCATACTAGATTGATCCTTGTGTGATGGGGTGGGGTGGGGGTGGGGGTGGGGACAGAAACGTGCTGATATAAAAACCATAAAAATCATGCATGATTATTATGGACTTGGAAATCCAGTTAGACCCGTCTGTCCCTCAAAGCATAATTTCTTGGCTAGATCGTCTTCCAAAGAACTGATGGAACTCTTCTTGTCGCAACCACCCTCCCAGTCCATATTGTTGCTGGTGTTGGTGTTATCATCGTCGTCTCGAAAAGATCCAGAGGCTAACGTTTCAAACAAAATTTCGTCACCACAACTTTCATTGCTGGAAAAACTACTGGCATTGGATGATCCACTTTCTTCTGCTGAAGAAATAGGCGTCTTTATGAACAAAGCCTTATCGTTCTTCTTCCGGTCTGGTGGAGTTGTGGCTATTATGGGGTCAGCATTTCGAATTTCCTCATCTGCCTGTAAGTGAGGTGGTGGTGAAGTGATTGAGTCGGTTGGACTTGTTCTACGATCAGATGATGAAAGGCTTCCGGTACGTTCTTCCATCGATCCTTGACTTTGCTGACTTCGCGAACTGCTGTGGAGCTTGGTAATCATGATCGTCGGAGTAACTGGTAGTTGGGAACCTCTTTCGTCAATATTAGTAACCGCATAGTCAGTACTACTCACGTTCAGAGAATCACCTCCTGCGAAGCAATCAACGCTACGACCAGGGTTATCGCCGTCGTCGTCGTCGTGGTCGTCAATAACAACAAGCTCTTCTTGTGCAAACAAATTCTTGGTAATGGACTCTCCGCCGGGGGAGGAAGGGCTTGTGGGATGATCCATGGCACGTTTAGGGCTTACCAATCCTTCGATGAAGTTGCTCGTCATCTTGGTTCCGGTCCCAATCATTGTAGGACTGCGCTTTTTATCAAGTACAGGTGATGGTTCGAACGCCGCAATGACACTGTTTGAAAGTTTCGGCGATCCAAGCTGCTGCTGGTCGGGAAGATTCTTGAATGCTGAAACAACACTCTTTGGTATTTCTGGATTCGACGTAGCATCAGAAAGCTCCTCATTTTCCTCATCAGCGCCATCTCGGACGTTGTTCTCGTCGTTGTTTTTTAGGTAAGCATCTCCTTCACTCTCGGTGTCACTACAAGGATTATTTCGTCGAAGATAAAGGTAAACATAACAAACGCCAGCGGCAAGAACAACGATGATGGCCAATGTAATACCAAATCCAATGGCAAGACTCCGGTGAACGTTGTTTTCATCCGACGACGGTGCACGAACGACGGTATCGTCGTAGGCAGAGGGACCGTCTGTTCGCCGAGACAAAAGGATTGTGAGCGGCGTTTCGGGTTCGATCTCCAGTAGCAGGTGTGCCAGCATGCCATCATCAATGGCATCGTTTGTTAATCGAGTATACTCTTCAGCAATAGTTTTCAAATCACTAAACGTAACCCCGATCAATCGAAGATTGTAAAACCCGTACGCTACCCAGCAAAGTCCTCCTCCTCCATCCGCTACTCCAAGACAAGTTATCGAGTCAAGTGTCATAGTAAGACCAATGCTGTCGCTATCAACTACAGCATCAAGCAACCGTCGTGAAGGTCGTAGTTGGCGATGTTCCCGTTGTATGGGCGTACCATGTAGTTCCTCAACCATCAACATGTATGCTTGCTTCAATTCTTGTATTTCTTTCTCGGTGATTACATCATTTTCAGTTCGTAACATAATTTCGGAATCAATTCTAAGAACAGACTCTGACGGTAAAGGGGGAAGAGAGGCCGGAGCAGTGCTGCTAGGGCTTGGTGGAAATGGTGTACAGCAATCCGGTGCATGGCTCGTCATGGCATTGCAAACGTCCATGTTACCATTTTCAAAAGCAATATATGGCGCCATTTGTTCAAGTGCTCCACATGTTGTGGTGGGTGGTAATGTAATATTGAGCCGCTGCCACTTCCAGGTCCACTCAATCCGTTTTCGAATACTTTCTTCGGAAACGTACATCCCATCTTGACATATTGATACTAATCCACAAGATTGGGAGGCGCCCTCTTCCACCCCCTCGGGGATAAACTCTTGCGTGTCTCCTTCAAAGTTATCACCTTCTGCCACCATACCACTGGCAAAGGAACAACCACAATAACTTCCAATATCAACAGGAACCACAACGTATCTATCACGTAAGTTTTCCATGAGGGTCATCATGTTGGGATAGAATGCGTCATCATAATCCGTACAAGTAGTGTCATTGTTGGACAGCACTAATGATGATGGTGATGATGACAATGACGATGATACTACCGGTTGTACCATCGGTTTTATCCGGTAGAGATCACGCATGGCTTGACAAAAGAATGTGCTGGAAGAGTGGGAATGATTATCATTGTCGTCGATAGCCAGCAGCGGTATCAGGTAGATTCGTCCAGTGTTGAAGGAACAAAAATCACAACCCGCCTGGTAGGACTCACTTGCTGCTACTGTAACAAGAGTGTTCTTCTTGTCGTTTATTATATCGTAAAACATGGTCGGATCCTCGACAGTCCATTCTGTCATATTATTGGCATTCAAAATCTCTTGCATTAAATTGTTGTTGCTGTTGTTGTTGTTGTTGTGAGAGGAAAAATTGTCGTCATAGCCATCCGTAGAATCGACCATTGCCAATCTTCTTGTACGAATGACAAGTTGATGAAAAATGTATCGTTCCAGAGATTCCCGTTGATCGGTGGGAACGTACAACGACGGATCCTTTACCGTTACATTGAAACTTGCCATTACCTTAAAACATGTTGTTGCACTTTTCTGGCGGTTCCATAAAACAATGTTCTCCTCCTCATCACCTTCCTCCTCGTTGTTGTTCTCGGTAGCAATTTCGTTGTCGTGTGCAATAAAAGGGCAATCTATTGGCTCGATAGTACCAATTTGAGCTGTATCATCCATGTAAGAAACCAATTTGGACAATTCATTCGTCGTCGTCGTCGTGGCATTCGTAGTAGTTGTAGTGTTCCAAATAATATGACTGTTCGTATGACTATAGTCGAGCGTAGTAAAATCTGTTTGGCGAATGGATCCGAAAAAATCCGTCGAAATGTCTCGTACAAATTGAACATAGGCTGTCTGAAGTGTGGTAGTAGTGAGATTAACATCCATTGTTGTTGTTGTTGCTTGTTCTTGCTGCTGTTGTTCCGATTTTCGGGAAAGGAAAAAGATCACTGGTATTTGAAGTACAGATGATATTGATGATGATGGAATTGGTATTATTAGTGGTGGCGGTGGTGGTGATGGTGTAGATATGGCATTGCTGATGTTGTTGGTGGTGTTAGTGTTGGTAGGTCCTGTTACATTGACGGTCGCATCTTGGCAACACAAAGGGTCTAGAGCTGCCAATAAAGGACAAAGTTGTGGATTCCTCAAGTACGGTATCAATTGCTGAATATGTTGACAAGTAATACCACTTTCAAAGTCTAACAATCGATCGGGTACTAAAATGCTGCTGCTATTCCCAGTGCTGCATAGAAGTATTTGTGGTTGATTATTGTCATCATCATCGTCATCATTATTGTAGCCGCAGGTTGTCCCCATAGTAGTAGAAGTGGTGCTGGTATTACTACTACTGCTGCTATCATTTTCTTCTTCTGTTGTTGTTTGTTGTTCTGGACACTGACAATAGTTTGGCAAATCCAAGAATTGCATCATGCACTCTATGTAGTGCAGTGGAATAAGTGATGATGATAATAAAGTAGTAGTAGTAGTACTACTACTACTATATTGTTTTGGCAATACAATGGAAGAAGATACTGTCGTCTTCATGGTGCTTTCGGGTGCATGAAAATCTGAGACAGTGTCTTGATGAACGGCGGGAGTACTACTACTAGAAGTATTTGTAGTAAATGACGACTTTGCGACGAGTAGAGGCACGTCTTCTTCTTGTTGCTGCTGCTGCTGCTGCTGCTGCTGCTGCTGCTGCTGTTCGTACAGATCTGCTACATTTTGGCAAGTCCAACCCGGTAAAATTTCTTTATCAAGAGCTGTGGGTGGTTCTTGACTCGAACAAAAATGACGAAACGATCTTTCTTTCCCTTCTTTTTGTTCCCATGGTTGTTCCCATTGTTGCTTGGATTCACCACCAACAACAAAATTGCGATTCTGTTGAAAAATGTTGCTGCTGCTACTACCTCTTAAGCTACTACTGCTACTGGTAGATTCCTGAATAGCAACAGTACAGCTATCGGATACAGTAATAGCGGACAGAACCAGTGTAGTAGCGGTAGCTCGGATTCTTCGCTTCATGGTGGTGTTCTGATTATTCTTATTATTATTTTTTTATTTTTATTTTTGTTATCGTTGTTGTTATTGTTGTCGTTGTTTTGTGTCGAGGAGAGTAGCTATATTTTTATTGCTCTATTTTTTTGAATATTAACCATTCACAATTACTATTACTACTAGACTAGCTAGAGGAGTCGCGCGCGATTGGTACAGTTGAAAGCGTTAAATTCTACATAAAACCTGAATGATAAAAAAATAGGAATGAAAGAAAACAAACTACCCGGGCAATTAATTGAATACAGTACTAGAGTACTCTAGCTAGTAGTAGCACTGGAGGAGGAGGAGGAGGAGGAGGGTGTAGTAGATAGCGTAGTCTACTCCCGGGGGTAGATACAGTAGTATGCACTATTGAGTATCTGTCACCAATTCTTTTTGTCATCTACTCCAGCAGTACTCATACTGCAGTACGCAATCTTCTTTGACAAAACTGTCCTGAAATGACAAGACTTCTCTCGTCCTCTACTCTCCGTACAATCCAGTACAACAGATTGGATACATTATTTTCACACAAAAAAACGTGTTGAATGAACAAATTGTTGTTTGTAGAAAAATAAGGGAATGCACACCGACCCGTATCGGATCCTGTCACAACCCCGAGCTTGGATGCAGCGATTGCACTTGGTATATGACATGTGTGTGTAACTTTTTGTCGTCGTCGTCGTGCTTGGCTTGAAAAAAAGGTTCTTGGTGTGTGTGGTCATGTGCGTGCGGGAGCAAGAACAAAGGTTCTGATTGCGTTTGGTTTGATGTTACAAAAACGAGCGAGATTTGATTGCAAGTAGAAAGAGAAGAAGAAGAAGAAGAAGAAAAAACAGCGGAGATAGGTGAGCATTTGATGTTAGAGTGTGAGCATTTGATGTTAGAGTGATCGGTACAACCGTAAGCAGTGGAGAGTCATGTTAGAATCAAGTTGAGAAAGTAGCAATGGTCCCGCAGATTGTAACGATAGAACTTATGGTACTATACACATATGAGTACACGAGAACATGATGTTGTGTGCGCGGAACTCGGGGATTGCCGCAGACAAAAACAAGTGTACAATAAGTCTAGTGTGCGCCACTTTGGAAAAAAGCTTGAAATCAAGTGGAAAACAGACTCTTTTACAAGTCAAAAACGAAGGAGGATAGAAAATCATGTATTTCCTTAAATATTTCATCGTATTTATGTCGTCGGGGTTTGGTTGTGTATCGAAATACTACTAAAGAGAAAGAGAGACTGTGTATCGAACATTGAACATGCACGCATTCATCAATTGAAAAGCTATCAACAGCTTCTTCTTCTTTTTCATACAAGCTTAAGCAGCAGCAGTTTGTGTGGCTGCTTGTTCCTTTACAGAAACATCCTGCTGCTGTTTGTTCTTCCAATCTTGAACGGCTGCCTTGATGGCATCTTCGGCCAACATGCTGCAGTGCAATTTGACGGGAGGCAATTTCAAATGAGCGGCAATGTCAGCATTTTTAATACCGGAAATCTCGTCCACCGATTTTCCCTTGACCCATTCGGTAGCAACACTGCTCGAAGCAATAGCTGATCCACAACCAAAGGTTTTGAACTTGGATTCAATAATATTGCCATTATCGTCAACCTTTATTTGCAGCTTCATGACATCACCACAAGCAGGAGCACCAACGAGACCCTATTTTTTGCGGTAAAAAAAGGTAAAAGTACGATGATATGGTAAATGTGTTGTAGCGTGAGAGGCAAAGCAAAGAATAGTAGAGGTAATACCACCTGTAGTACTGATATAAGACACGATAGCTCTACTACTAGTAGTTGTAGGCTACTATGACAACTCCTACTTCTAGTAGCAGTGGAGCTACGACCAAAAAAAAACATGCATATCCATGTGTACAAAAGTCCATGCACTTACCGTTCCAACATTTCGATCATTCTTGTCCAGAGAACCCACGTTGCGTGGATTTTCGTAGTGTTCCACAATGTTTTCGTGATAACTGCGCTTGATCACGGAGGATGCAGCGGTAGTAGTAGCCGCCAGAGGCACTCTACTATTGATGATGAGTGACGAAGAGGGTGCCAAGGAACGAGTTGCAGCACGAGCCGTAGTGGAAGCTAAGAGAGAATACATGATTATTACTTCGTTGTCGTATTGTTTTGCTGTTATTACTGTTTTGTTGTTTGCAGTAGTAATAGTATGTTTCTGTGAATGAATGCGACAGCAATGAAGAATCGTCTCTGGTTATTTGTTTGATGATGTTATTCGAAGATTATTACCTGTGTGTATGTATTACGAGTAATATTGCGTGCTGTGCGGTGGTACGATAGAACTTCCTCGGCAGTCTCTAAAAGATACGTGTATACTATGGTTACTAAATTAGTTTTAGGACTGACAAGAAGTGTGACATCATCACATTCACTACGATCTAACTCTATCCCACACCGAGAAATGTTCACGTCATCATAACATCAGCAGCAAGATGGATCAAATCTTGGGACGACTCATGAGCTCATCGAGACCTATTAGTAGTGTGCGTCTTTAATAATATCGGGACTGGTACAGTGTAGTGGTACGGCACCAAAAATACCGGCTACTAAAAGAGAAAATGCTTAGTGCACGTGTGACACGAAAGAAATATATTGCATTGCTACTTAATCAAAGATGTGTACGTGTACAGTAATGTCTATCACACACAATACACAATATTCAAGGAATAAAAGACCTTCAGACTTCAGATACCACCACACCAGGCTGGACTGTCCCAGTTATCTGTATTAGGATGGTAAAAGAGAACGACCATCGTCCGTATTATTGTGCCTTGCACACAATAATTATGCGACTCACAGCTGCTTCGCAGAGGCAACGTTTGTTTTGTTGTGGTCTACTTCTGGTACTACTCTTTACAGCATCTGCAATGTTGATGGTGGCACGATTTTTCTGTTCCCAGAATAGTAGTTGTTCTTCTTCTTCATGTCTTTCGAGGTCCTTTGCTACTACTACTAGTACGACGACAGAATCAGTTGGTATCATCGAAAATGTCGCAAAGGAGGGTTCAACGACAGCCACAAAGAATGAAATGCCATCTCCAGTTTCAGCAGCAACGACAACACTCATTACAGAAACGCAGTACTATCTCAATGATCGAACAATACGGTTGAGTCCGTACGTTGATCGTTCATGGTTGCGCCTCAATTCGAACGTCTTTGCCGAACAAAGGAATCAATCTTCGACGACTGCTTCTGCTACTACTTCAACTATTCCTGAACCCAAAGTCAAACTGATACTGACAGACTTTGGATGGAACCATCCCATTCATGGTATCAAATTTTCAAGAACTTTGCGATCCCGAGAATTATTGCAAGCCTTTATTGATCATCCCTATTTCGATCCAACCTTTCGATGGTCGGAACAAATGGAACATGCTGCTGCTGCGTCTGCGTCTGCGTCCAACAACAATCAGAACGAGTACCAGTACTTTGATCCATCCGTTACCTATATAGTCATGTTCGATTTAGAAACTACATTTGAAAGTAATTATCCACATTATAGACCTTCTCAAGACATTCAAGTGAACAGCGATTTATTGCAAGGACGAAAGTGGAAACGACACGAACAAGAAGGTACGTTTGTTTGTTGCAATTGCGATTGCATATTGGGTTTTTTTTGTGGCATTGCCACACCTGACCCGACGCTAATTCTATTCTTTTTTTTTTTGTTATTGGTCTCGGTATTGGAAACAATCAAGATTGTGGACAATTTCATACTTGTGAGCGTCATTTCAAGAGCGTTGTAGAGTCGCCGTTGTTTCGACAACTGCCCACATCTACCCATTTGATCTATGTAGGATTTGGTTTTCCGGAAGAGACGCGCAAAAAGCAGTTGATATCGCCCCAAGTCTCGCTACTCTCCATTTCCGCGGAACCACACGAACTGCTACCAGAAGCCGATATGGGATTTCCTCCACCGTCCATCAATGCTTTGACTCTCACCTACCAGGAACGACTCGACATTGAAACCTGTGCCAGCGAATCACTACAGAGTCGTCCCTTTTTACTGTCATTTATTGGTCACGATCGCAAGGGATTTAGTAAGCGCGAAGAACTGTTTAAGCTTCACAACGACAAGGATATTATTGTTATGCCAACCGATGCCTTTCATGCGAAGTACCAGGGAAAGCACACGTACGATTCGGTTATGCGACAATCGCGATACGCAGCGGCACCACGAGGGCACAGTCTGTTCTCGTACCGATTTACAGAAGCCCTCAGTGCTGGTGCCATTCCGATCGTTCAGGCCGACAACTGGGTTCTGCCGTTTCGTAAGGAACTTATCGATTGGTCGGAATGTGCCATTATCGTACCCGAAAAGGATACGATTCGAACTCTGGATTTTATACAAAACATTACCGAAGAACAGCAGTGTCGCATGCGACAACGATGTTATTGGATCTATCAAACCTATATGGCCAATCCAGAGGGAGAAATTGCGGGTGCAGTCGACAGTCTGTTAGCCATGGATGCTGCTAAGAATGGAACTTGAATTACAATTCATTGTTTTAGACAATGGGGACTCCTAGGAAGAAAAATAAACTTGTAGAATACTGGTAATAGTTTTGGAACAAAAATTTCTGACCGGTACGAAGCGTGCTTCATGTTTGCAGCACTACTATGCGTGTACTTATTGTATTCGTCAGTCTCCAATTAATGAAAAGCACGACAACCAGGGAAACTTTCACTTCACTTATTTGGTAGCTTCTTTATGAATTACATCCTGACTGCATCATCTTCCACCGGAATCCAATCGACTCGAGCAGCTGCTGCTTCTCCAAACTCATTCGTCGACGGTCACCTGTAGCCAAAGCGTCCTTGTAGTTGGATCTCTGAGTGCTGACCCACCTTCCCAGAGCTGGATTGGCTGGATATTTTGTGGGAACTTCACAGTTGCCAAATCTTTCCTTGTACTCCTGCAGCTCTCGATACTTTTCATTCCAAGAAGCATCTCCCTTGCGTTTGGCCCAAACAAAGCCAATGGCATTTAGACTGTCAATTTTGCGTTGGGTCATGGAAGATCTCTCGTTGCCCTCGTCAAATGATTTTTTCTCCATTCGCTGTTTGTTTACCCAAATACCCAGGGCGTGGTTGGGAGAAAACTTCTGCGGGACGTTACCTGTATGCGAAAGGTCATAGGAGAAAAGAAAGAAGAAGAATGGTGAGCAGTGGTCAAGGAAGGCAATCAAGGCAATCATTGTAGCACAATACCTACAGTGGCCGTGCTTCATTTTGTACCTATACAAGTCCTCCAATCGTTGGTACCACGTAGTTAGAGCTCCTCGAGCTCTTTGGGTTCTTGCCTCTTCAAGTTCTTCTTGAGATGGGCCTCGACGGAACTGGCTGGAGAACTCACCACCGGACGTCGCGTACTCTTCAGGTGACGACTGGGTACGCTGTATTCTCAAAGGCGTCGCAGCAGTGGATCCTCTAGTACGCGGACGGTCTATAGCGTGGATAGCTGCCGTTGCATACCCTGGTACGTGGCACTGGTTGTATTCTTGTCGGGCAACAGCAGCTTGATACTCTTCCATCGACTGCTGTTGTTGTGTGTGAAAGTGATCAGGGTGCACAGCAGCTACCTGGTACGGTGCATACGCAGCTGACTGTAATGGGGGCATGTAGGATGCTTCATCCGGATGTGATTGACTTTGATAGGTTTGTCCGTACGGCATGCCTTGACTTGCATACATTGATTGCATAGATTCCTGATGCGCATACATCGATGGCTGGTACTGATAGTATTCGTGGCTGTTGTACAGTTGTGTAGCCGGAGGCGCTAAATGTGCACCAGGATGAAAGTAGTCAGACGCTGGCTGGTCGTAATATCTAGAGTAGGAGTGTGGCGAAGGAGAAGTTCCATCAAAATTCAACGACATTGTTAAGCGTCGTGCCCCGTAAGCATCGGTTCGGTCACGGCTGGGTGTTCGTGATATGCTTCCAGTAGGACCTCTAGCTCGTTTAGAAACACGTTCAAGATCACCAAATACCTCAATTTCATCATCGTAGGGGTGTGCTATTTTGGAGCGTGCAGGGATCTTCTTGTCTTCTTCGCTGTCCACGTCATTTTCGTTTGTAGGCCTTTGAGACGGATGGGCTCCAGGCTTGCCATCTTCAAAGTCTGTGGAGGAGGCAGTTAGATTATTCGTGAAGATTTCTGACTCCATTGTCAAAGTTGTTCGTCGTGTAGTTGGTTGCCGATCTTCTTCCTCTAACGTGGCGAGGGATGTTGGAAGTGGAGAGTCAAAGCTTGGTGCGTCTTCTGTCTTGAAGGTATTGTCTACCAGCGGATCATTTTGTGGCGACTCGCCAGTTTCTTCTTCTTTGAAAAATGGTATCATACTGACATTAGTCCCCACGTCGCTACCGGGGGTACTGTCGGTGCTTTCATTCTTGACAGCGTTTCCGGTATGGTTGCGATCTTCTAGCGAGTGCTCGTCCCACCTGCTATTATCGTCGCGGTCAGCCATTTTTACGAGAGCTCCACGGCAAGAAAATGAATCTCCTGAATATGATTGATTCTTTTCGAAAGACGTAGATGACACAATAGATGCATCTGAAAGGGGCGGTAGAGGTAGCTGGTTTTCTATTTGGAAGGAAACGCACACAGGGAACAAGGTGGTAGCAGGAAGTTCAGAGTTCCCGCCAAATACTTGAAGAAGACGAAGATTTTTCTTCTGAGCGGGCAGCGTCATTTGATTTTTCTTCTCGTTCAGTTTCAAGCTGGCGAAAAATAGTGAATGATATATGTCTTTATTGTTTGAACTACATCATTTTTCATTATTTCGCTGGGCGTTGGTCGCAGCGAGGGGAGAACCTTCGTTTCTTGAAAATAAGGTGGCGCTCGCGTCAACAAAGACACGGTCAACGCATTATCTATGCAGCTTTCGAATTGTTTTAAACTGGATGGAACGACAGAGGTGCTTTGGATGTGTGACAATGACATGACCTTGTACTGTATCTGCAGGACGCTAGCTATGGGAATGTTTCCCACGCTGAGTTTCATAGTATTTTGTTACTGCAGTATGCAACCTGGTAATACTACTACGAGTACTTGGTTCCATATTCCCCCTGACCCTAAAGAGCTAAATCTGTTCTCTTTTTTCCTTTCAGGAGTGACGATCTTGCACCTCAACATCTCGCCGTGCTTGCTGAACAACTTTGGTTGGCTACAAAAATCGACGACAGAGCGAAATCTTTCGAAGCGTCACATACAATTTTCAAGTCTCCATCTATCCTTCTAAAAGACCACTGTAACAATAGAGTAGTAAGAGTAGGGGTCTACTTCACAAAATTAATAACCACACCACCAAGAATAGCAACATACTCGTACAAACAACGCAAGAGGCAATTAACAAAATTGAAGGAGCCTCAGGAAGGAGGCACCACAGGTCGTTAAAAATCTGGGAAAGGGATAACAAGAAGACTGGGTCATGTCGAACCTTCCGCCCTATTCGACCTTTCGGACGGATAGCAAGGTACGTTTTGCTTTTGGTTAACCAGTGTTCTAGTAACTATTAGTGGCAACGCCGCTGGGATTCTTCCAAGTCGGAAGCAAGAGATTTTTTCGCCAAGAGAAGGCGACAATAGCCCAGAAATTCGGCATCTATCCCTCCACGAGATAAGACATGGAAGTGGCAGAGATCCGGTTTTTTCTTGGTGTAGACGGCTGAAAATTTCCGTATCTTTGCTTTGGCCAGATAGAAACCAACGCCATTGCGAAAGGTTTTCATTCAACAAAAATAAATTCCATTTTTGGTCTGTCCTTCGTTCTGATTTTCATACGTGGCCAATGTATTTGATGTCCCAGCACCACTCCGGGAAGCCTTTCATTGGCCAAACGATGACTTTTGCACGAATGAGCAGCGGCGTTGAGCAAAATCTTTCTGCGTTTGCCCCGGACTCGAACGCTAATAGGTTGCAAGATTAACCCTGGCACTTGATCTCTTGTGGTGGCTGCAACCGAATTCTAAATATTGAACTAGACTACTCCGTAGTTGACAAAAAATGCAAAACAGTTTCTAATATTTTTGTGCGTTCATTTCCTATTTCTTGCCCGGTTTTTAATTGCAGCAAATGATGTACCCGCAGGCTACGTCCCATGGAAATATTTTGAATTTTACACCGCCGGGATTTCAGCATTCTCTGAACGTCAAATTCCCTGACTCGAGACTTCCCGTCTGCGAGAAATGCAAAAAAAATTTCAAAACAAGAGACATGTGCCGCGTCCGTAACGCCCACGCCACAGCTCCGTGGACGACAGCCTACATTTGCGTCACTCTGGACGACACTTGCACTGACGAAAATGGAAAGTACATTGACAAACCCATGACTGTGCGAATGGTTCAATGGCAACCTTACTGTGTCAAAACCCCTTTTGAATCCAAAACTCCTGTATGTGCCGCTTGTAAGAAAACTAATCGTACGCGATCTTTCTGTCGGGAACGTCATAAGCACAGACAATTGCCGTGGTGTACGGTCTACGTACTGCTCAGTGCTTTGGATCGCGCTGACCCAAATTCTGTAGTGGCCGCGCCCAGTACTCTTGTCAAGAGTGAGAGTGGTGGTTCAGCTACAGGCACGGAATCAACACCAGCAAAATTGGGGGGTGGGGTAAAGACAACAGATGCTGCTCAAGGGACTCCTGCTGCGAACGCTAGCTTTGATTCCACAGCTACCACAGTGCCTACTTCCGACGAGTCTGAACGCAAAAAATCCGGCGATGAAAACGGCGACAATATCAATGACATCGCGGAAAGTCGCACTTTTCTAGCAAAGGTTTCGGGGAAGTCAACAACAATTCACTGGCTTGATCATCCCGAATATGATGCGAATGACCCAACTTTTCACGTTGGCTATGCTGGTGCTGAGGCTAGTGCTCCAGTAGCAGCTACGATGCCGGCAAATCCTGCCATGGCCGACCCGAATCAGTACTATTATGCGCATCAGCATCAACTCAAGTCGCACCAGCAATATTTTTTCCAAATGCAACAACGAAATCAACAGCCATATACATGGTCTGGACAACCTTATCCTGGACCACCGCAAGAAATGCCTCCACTTGATGATCAAGAAAATCCTTCGCACCACTCGCACCAGGTTCAATCACAAAACCCTCAAACTGCCGCCCTTCAGCCAGTACAGCCAAAACCGCCGCAAGCAGACGCACAGAGAGGTCCTGGCGGTGAAGCCTCAGAAACTCCATCTTTGACGGCAGGAGAAATGGCCGCTCAGCGGCGACGAAAGCGACAAGGTACTCAACCGTCGGCATCTGAATCAGCAGGCTCCCCTGAGAATGGGTCTCAGCAGCAGGAGCAGCCCAAACAACACGCCCTACGGCAACACCCACCTCAACAACAGCAGTGGGCTGCATACCAACCTCAGATGTACGGGCACCATCCACTCGCTCCAGCTCCACCTCAGCATGGAGTTTCTCAACATGGTGGGCAACCACAGCAACATACGCCACCTCATGTACACGGCTATTATGCTGCCCATTATCAGCCCATGCAGGGCGGACAACCTTCTCCACCTCCAAATCATGGCAGTCCAGCCGACGCTAGGAGCCAGCAATACCAACACCTGTCTCCAGCTCAGCATCTGCAACAACAGCGCACTCATACGTCGAATCCTCCAACAGAACAGTCCGAAGCCGCAGAGACTGAACGGCCGATGACAGCAGGAGAGATGGCAGCCAAACGACGGCGTCTAAATAAATAGACGGAGTATCTTCGCGGTGTCAAGCTTGCTTTTGCAGGAGCGTGTACATATGTTTGCTGCAGTCAAAGAAGGAAAATCGACTTATTTTGCTCGTCCGAATGATCCCTTCCGACAAGTCAACAACTTCTTGGAGCGCACCCTAAAAAACAATTTTGCAATCATTATACAGGCTAACAACAATGGCAAATAACGGGGCTTGGGAATCGTAAAATTTAAATTATAGAAGCTCATATGAGAGCAATAAAGAATATAGAGATCGAAGATAATTTTCAAAAATGATGTACTAAGATGTAGTGTCGTAAGTTGTGCCGCACGACTTGCATTTGTGCCAATTGCTGGAGCATTGACTTATTGTTTCGCGGGACGTTGAGTATCAGCATTTCACCCACCGAGGCGCCCCTGCCTACCTCCAAACTCCCAAGCTACCGTGAGAGAGCTCATTATATTTAAAAATTCATTTGAGGTAACCAAATTTTTTCAATTTGTCATCCTTCTTTCTCCAATCTTTATCGACCTTGACTTGCAGAGCAAGATAGACTTTGGTCTGAAAGAAATGTTCCAGTGACGTCCGAGCCAGTATGCCGACTTCTTTGATTTTGGACCCCTGTTTGCCAATGACAATAACTTTTTGACTGTCACGCTCAACAAAAATGTTGGCCTCTATTTTAATAAGTTTTGGATTCAGACTACCTTTTGGTTGCTCTTTGAACGACGTAACTTGAACCTCACAACAATACGGCAATTCCTTCTTGAATGTCTCCAGCAATGCGGCTCGAATCATTTCCGAGGCTAGAAAGCTGTGCGGGTTATGGTTTGGTTTTGCAAACAAACAAAATGGATTGTAAGATTGAAAACAAAATATAACTTCTACGATACTCAAAAAGAAATCGCCTTTTTAAAAATATGCCCAGCAGCTTACCGTTCCGAACGATCTGTGTACATATCTTCATCGTACAACGGTGGACCTAGGGGCAATAGGGCGCGTGCCTCGTCGTCCCCAATAAAGGCAACACCAGGTCGGAACATGCCGGGAATAGGTCGTCCCAGATCTCGAATGGCTGCAGCTACATCAGGTCCTCCCAATAATATTCGACGCAAAAGTACGACACCTGGATTGGTTGGACCATCGACGGCAGATATCGGTAATATCGCCAATGCGTCAGGAAGATATTGTCGCCATCGACTGACAGCATCTGGGATTGTTGCAGTCTTCTCGAGTCTCTCGTCGCCATCTTCGGCAGCTGTGTAGTAGTTGTTGTCGTCGTCGTCGTCATCATCACTGTTTTGATCAGATGTTTTATCAGTTGCATCGCTGTTGGAATTGACTTTGTGTGGTTGCAAATCAGTTTTATTGATGACTACAATGGTAGGTTTAAAGGCGTGTAATTTTTGCACTCTGGCAAATAATTCATCATTCGGGATGGGAGTACTAAAAATATCCGTCACAACCAATAGTACATCAGCATCCTTCAGAGCTCCCTGTACTGCTTCCATCATTCCCTCTTGCAATTTGTAAGCCGGTGTTTCTATAATGCCAGGAGTATCCAGTAAGCACAGTTGACAAGCATTGGTGGTCAAAATTCCCAAAATGGCGTGTCGTGTCGTTTGTGGACGTCTCGTGGCAATACACAGCGATTCTTCCAGCAGACTGTTCACGAGAGTACTTTTTCCCATATTCGCTGCTCCAATCACGCTGACGTAACCGCTGTGAAATTGATTATAATCAATGGAGTTTTTATTGTTGCTGGTGTTGTTGTTGCCTTGATGAGACGACTGAACGCGACCCTCGTAGTCGAACGAACTGTCCAAACTTTCAAAGAGTTTTCGTTGTTCTGTATAAGCGTCGTTTGCTGTTGTTGTTTCCGACTTGAATTCATTATTTTGGGAAGATTCCGATGCAGGCGAAGCAAATAATGGTGGTGGAAGTCTTGGTCTACCTCTGCTGCTAGCAGTGTAATCGGATATTCTTGTATGCACTAGCGAGGATTCGACGTGGAAAGCTGGGACATTTTGCAGCAGTGTAGAGAGTAGTAGAAAAAAAATACCAATAAGAGGATTTATTCGGGCTCTTGTCCGCATTTTAAGTATATGCGTGTATTCTCAGCAGGTGCAAGGAGAATGATGACAGAAGAGTGTGGCTGCAAATAAATAAAAAATATGGTAATAAATAATAAATGTCATTAATGAAGCACATCAGCAAAATAAATAATTGATTGGTAAAAGTAAAGTATTAGTTGTCATATCATAGTAGACGGGCAAGGGACAGACTTACATTCTAACGAAAATGTGAAGTACTAATGCTCTCCTTGCTTGCACTACTGAAATCGCTACACTGGCGATCACAATTGAATTCAACTCCTCTAATTACCATAATGTATAGTTTCTACTAACCGACCGAGAATCTGACAGAGGTCAGATTCTTCCTTCCTGCAACATATCTTCCATCCAAGCGTTGACGTGAAGATCGATTAGGACGGAGCATATCTAATCACAGTGACTTCAACGGACCAACAATTCCGTTCAAGATGGATACATAGCAATCTTGAGAGCCGAAATAGGATAGAATAGTACAGCTCAACAGCACAAGGTCCTTCAAACAGTACAATATCCTTTCATTTTTTTAGTTTTGCATCAATACGAGAAATTCACCTTTATCGACTTGCACATTGAAGGGAACGATCATACCACCACCCCAAAAGAAAATAAACCAGCAGTTCCTTTCAGCAAATAATGGTGGACATGAGATCTCCTAATGCTGTGGCTACGGCGGTTATTACCAATCCGGAGGCGTATCGTGATGCTGGTATTCCCAAGGTGGCTGGAACGCCACTGGAGGAAGGCAGTAACTCATTTGCCAATCAAACCTTTGGTCCTTTCAACACCAGCAGAAATAACAACAGGAAGGAGGATGCTAGTACCATGATTTCTTCGGCGTCTACCAAGAAAACGGTTCGTTTTGAAGGATTTGAACAATATGCCCAGGATGCTGCTGCTACTGATCAACCTCAACAGGAAACTGAGGTCGAAGAATCGCACGATCCTATTGAAAAGGCTTTTGATTCCATCTTTTTGTTTTACGACGATGTTCGCGAGGCCTCCAGTACGCTCCGTGAAGATGGTACCGGTACCGGATGTGGTGAACGACTGGCGTTCGAGTGTGTCACGGATGGACTTCTCTGTCGCAACCTCTGCGATGATGCTTGTACTGACTTGAGCATGTCACCACCAGCAGACTTGCTGTTGAAGGTGGAAGATATTCATGATGATGACGACGACGACGATGACAAGGTCAAGGCTAAGGAGCACCAACCTGTCGAAGACAAGAATTCAAAGAATGATGTCAACAAGGAAAGCACTGCATCTTCGAAGACGACCACTGAAAATGTCGTCGAGGAAGCTGTATCTACTTTCAAGGCTGTCTCTGCCGATAAAGTATCGGTGGAGTCGGCCAAAAAGAGTGTCTCCTTTCTATTGAGCAAGGAGAACTCAGTCAAGGACTTTTCGGATGAACCAGAGCCAGCGAGCGAAGGTGTCGAGGAAACCAAGGAGGAAGAGGAGGAGGAGGAGGAAGTACCACCCGAGAAGGAGTTCCTCATTCCTGAGTGCGCTGAAGTGGATGCCATTATGGACAAGTTGCGAATGGCAGCTGCCCAAGATATTTTGCAGCAGATGATCGATAAATTTGCCGAGCAATACGGAGATGCCAAGACGACAGACGAAGAATCCAAGGAAGGTGATGATATTGTTGGCTCGGGTGATCCCTTTGTGGACACTGTTGATGCCCTTATTTTGGCATTTGATGATTTCTCCGAGAGTCTTGAAGAACAAAAAGTCATTTTTTTGGAAAGGAAGGATGTCTGGATCAAGCAATTGGAAGAAGCTGTGACGGAGTGTGGCCATGCCGCAGCTACCACCGCCAAATGCGAGACTGTCGAGTATGTCACAGCAGAGGCTATTGCCGGTGCTTTTGAAAAGGAAGCGATGGAAGCAGCAGGCAAGAGATCCAAAGGTAAAAAGATCAAGCCAGCTTCCGCTGCTATGCCACCTAATAAGTACGCTGAAGCACTTGAATCCGCGGCACACATTTTATCCGAAAATGCTCCTGAGGAGGATTTGATGAAATACAGCAAGGAGGAGCTCCACCAACGAGCAGTCGAGAAGATTATGGCCGAGCAAGATGATTCTTTCTCGGAAGGCGAATACAAGACCGAGGAGATGCTTTTACGCGAGCTGATGGCAGATGCCGAACAAGCCATTCTGGAAGCTAGAAGCATGTTGAGTACCGACGAGTCGGAAAAGTCTGTTCAGAAGTTTGACGAGGAACCTGTGGAACCAGAGGAACAAATGATCGTTCTTGGCCGAAGTCATTCTGCCACTTTGACGCCTATTCCAGAAGCCGATGAAGGCAGCACCGGTTCACCATCTTCCATGTCTAGATTTAACGTTGGAATCGAAAAGGGTACGGCCCCGGAGGTTCCGCTTGCCACACTATCAATTGAGGAAGAGCCAGCATCGTCTGTGAGTGTTCCGATCATGACAGAAATCCTTGAGACTGAAGCTCCCGAAGCTTCTGTAGCTGCGACCTCCGAGCTTGAGTCAGAAATCAACCTGCGTGAGGATCTTGGTATGTCCAAGTCCACGGAAGAACCCAGACAGGAATCTCCAGCGCAGAAAAAGGAAGAAGAGGACGCCGAAGAAGCCGAAGAATACACCGATCCTTTTCTAATCAAGATCATTGATAACATGTTTTTGTGCTACGATGACATTCAAGAACAAAAGGCTGCAATCTGTTGTAAATCTGACCCAAGTGATCTCGACACTTCGGATGACATCACCATGGCCAGAGACGACACTGAGCACGGACGAAGCACTGCTGAGCAACTACAGGCAGACATTTCTTCTGCTCCCACAAAAATTGCACAGGACATTTCGGAGGGTCAAAGCATGATTGAGGATGCCTTGAAAATGGTGCAAGAGGCGAAGAAATTGGCGAAGCAGAGCAACGACGAGGTGAGAATTGCTAAATCTGTTGACGAGTTAGCCGCAACAGAAACTGCTGCCACCGGTGATTTCATGAGCCAAATTCACGGCCTTCTGAGCGTAAGGGGTGATGCCGAGCAACGACGCATTGCAGAGTTTGTATTGCAACGACACACCAAAATGGAATTTGATATTCCGGAATCCGTTGTTAACGGACAGGACTCTTACGCAGCCAGTGCTTGGGGCGGCGATGATAGTGAATTGATGGCAAGCATCAATGCGGACCGAAAATTGTCCGAAAAGGAGCACGTCAATATTTTCCGTGATGTCACGAAAGAGCCTGCTGGAACAGTAGGAGGTGTTACCCTCTACCGAGCTCCCGCGTTCAGTGCCGGTAAGAGCAGCAGCAGTGCCGAGCTCGGTGGAACGGAGAGAGATCTTACGCAAGCAGCCTTGGAGTCTTTGTTGGCTTGTTCCTCAGATGCTGGCGAGCAGGAACAATAAACTATGGATGGTTTTTGTCGAACAAACAATGCTCGCTGCTGTGCACACAGTTTAAGATTTATCTAATGAATGTTTTTGCATAAATCTACTAAATGTTTATGGTGTATGTATGCCATCGATGCATGTAGCCCGTCGATGCTTCTCCCTCCTTCACTTGGCTCACTTTTGTGGCTCAAGAATCATGATGGCGGAAGTAGTACTGGGAGAGGCTTGCGGATGTCGATCAAAGTACAACACTGCATGAAGGAATCGATTCACAATGTGAGCTCCATCTTGATTCACATCAAAGCGATGAGAAAGTCGTGTTATCAGTTTTCGTCGTGCTCCTTCAAAGTCTCTTGTGTGTGCAGCATAAAAGGTATCGATCATTATCATGGACTGCTGGTCATGTGTAGTCATCCACTGTTCAGCTTTCAGAGCGGAAATGTTTCCGCCGTCTTTCGCCATCAAATCCAAGCGATGATCTTTATGTCCTGCATTCAGCAAAAGGTATTGCAAGACCTTTGTACGGCGCTCAATCGCTTCTATGCCGAGAATGGGAACAGCTGCCTTTGTTGGCACCTTGGCACCAGGAGCAGAACGAGTTCTTGTCCTGGATTCTTCTAGCTCTGTGGACCAATTGGATCCCATGATAAAGATCTTTCCCGTGGGTGCACTTTTTATTTCTTTTGTTGCCCTTCCTCCGTTGTTGACGAAAGTCCTATATCCCATACAAGCTGCTCCTGTGACAGCTACGGCACCTAAGACCAAGAATCCCAACAACACCCGCTTCCACCAAACACTCAAACGACGTTGACACAAGTAGCGTCGCATGCTTTGTTCAAATTCATTGACAGCCCGTGCAAAGTCGTCACTGTTACTGCTATTGCTATTGCTACTACTGCTGTCGTCATTGTTCAAGGACTTGCTTCGTTTCATTTCAAGCAGCGGCTGCGGCTGCGCTTGTCCAGCAGGATGCAACCCTGGCAATGAATTTGTGCGGGGCAATCGGCCTTGTCGCAAGGCTTGCAAACCATTGTGAATTCGTTCAAGAGAATCTCGTCGAGGAGGCCTAATTCTCCTACTGCTGCTGCTGCTGCTGCTGTCATCCGCCAGAGGTTCGTCGCCCTCATAGGCATCACCATATTTGAAGGCCGAACTGCGGCTATAGTCATCCAACAATTCTTCTTCTTTGTGATTTCCAGTTTCGACATCCATGTAAGGATTGACGCTTTGATCGACTCGATGCAGTCTGGAACTGTGTGCCAGATATTCTCGCATCGAAGTGGTTGTCATTGCCGTTGAAGAAAGCAAGGTATCTATCTCATCCTGTCTGCTGCTGCTATTGCTATTGCTACTACTACTATTACTACTACTATTGTTTGGAGTAGTTGATGGAGTGTTGACTGTCGAGGTATCCTTTCTTTCCTTGATACATATTTTAGCCAATTCTGTTTGACGTCGAATGCTTTCTGCAGCGGCCGCCATCATGGTAATTGCAAAATAAATAAAAAATAGTAATTCTAAACGAAAAAATGCTCTGCTTGTTGACCGTTGACCGTATAAATGAAAATCGATTTCGTTTCTCCTCAACTACTACATGCAGTATACAGTATACTATTTTATTATTATTCCTCTGTCCATCACACAACGACGACCGACGACGTCAGTGGCAAAAAAACGTTTTAGGAACCTTTCTCGCCTTATGTTAGCTGGCCAAACTTTACTACGTACTGTAGCTTCACTTAATTCCTTGCTGACCACCGTCTACTACCAGGTAGTCTACTATTAAATTTATATAATAACAAGTTTCAAACAAGCGTAACAAAGGGGGGGAAGAAGGGGAAGTCATGATCACCGGTGATGATTAATCGTAGTTTTCCTGTGAGATTGAACAAGAAGTAATGTTGAAATTTTGCATCCCACCACCATAGATTCGCGGCGTTCTGTTTATTCATGAAAAACAACTCAAAACCCCGGGCATGCAATGACGGACAACAAAATAATCCTTCAGTAGAGTTGAGGATCTGAAAAGTGACCGTTGAGGATAATTTTTTATTTCTACTTGTCTGAAGACTAATATAAACTTATGCCAGCTTGTCTTGTAATAATCCTCAGCTTGCTTCAGCAAAAAAAGTCAACAATCTACTCGTCAATCATTGGAAGGCTCTAGGTCTAGTGCTAGGAATATTCAGGATGCACAACGAAAGTTAAGGAACCTACAGGGGGGCCTCCTATTACGTGACTCAATTTTGAAGCGGTAGTAGTCTACTAGTAGCTAGTGGGAAACAAAATAAATATTCGTGATTCGTCAGCCAAAAAGCTAGCCTCTCTTTTTGGGAAGAGTATGCCATCACGTGAATTTTTGAATGTTATGGTATGATTTTCTACGAAAACCGACGCACAAACAAGCACGCACGGTAGTGCGTCAGGCGTGTTTTGCTGCCAAGAAGCTCTCCACGATCCGACGTGTGTGTATGTACCGTAGTCTACCAGGTAGTCTAGTAGTAGTAGTAGTAGCTAGAAGTAGTAGACGACCCTACTAGACTACTACTAGTAGGGGAGGAGAGCAATGCCTCTCTGGCTTCGCGACCTCACAACGCAACCCACACACTACTCTCATAGCCCAAGTACTAAATACTGTAGCACTGTTAGTAAGTAGCACAACCGTGACAAAGAGTTTGATCTATCTGTTCAACTCTCTCTAGCTGTTGCCAACAACAACAAAAACAAAAAACAAGAATTCGTAAAGATGGCGGCTCCGGTACCCCTCTTGTGCCAAGAAGCTTTAAATGTAAGTTAATAGTATAACCTCTTGTGTTAGCGTCCTGCTGCTCATGGATTTGGTGCGGGAAAGAGCAAGAGGCATTGGATCTCCTACGAGTGACGATCTGCGTAGAATTCTACGTAAGATCCAGTACTGCGTAACGGATGGATTGGATTTTATTTTGGAAACTTCACACGATACCCAAGACTTGGCAGTGCGACACCAACCATGGTTGATACTATCTGCACTGTATCCATTTCTGGTGAAAACGAGCTGCAATGGTTGAGATCAGAGTGGCTAGCTGGCTGGCCAACACGAAAGGAAGAGCTTATCTACGTGTCAGGGAGAAAATGACGAAAGTGCCAACCCGCCAAGTCCCGATAAATCTTGCCGTGGTATACAAAAAAGGATTAGCTGCAATATCCAAGCCGAGAAACCATTGAAAAATACTATTACTGCCCCTACCACCGCCAACATGTTCAACCAAGCAGCTTCCACCATTCAGGCCGATGGAGGATAACATCCATCAAGCGCCAATGACCCGCATTTCGCTGGTTGGGTAGCTGAAATACATCAGTACTAGAGGCCTCAAAAATGTGTTTTGAAATGACTTTATGCACCATCTCACCTATTGCTTGTTATCTGTTGCATCTGTAAAAATTACCAACCATTATGATGCTATTATTAATGCTTATTATTTGTTCTCAGCTTCAAGCACTCGCCGTGCCCGAGGCTTCCATCAAACATGGTCTCACTACCATGGAATCCGACAGGTGGATCGTCTGCGTCGAACCCACACAAGTGGCCATGATAGATTTGCACAATGGTGCAACTGTCACTCGTCGTCCCATTCAGGCCGAAGCTGCCATTATGAATCCATCAAAAAACATTCTGGCTCTGCGGTCCGCAACGACACTTCAAATTTTCGATCTGGATGCCAAGGCCAAGATCAAGTCACACAATATGCCGGAGCCTCTGGTTTTCTGGAAGTGGACATCCCCTATCAACCTGGCACTCGTTACAGGCACGGCTGTTTACCACTGGAATCTTGATCCTCAATCTCCACCGACCAAGATTTTTGATCGTCACGCCACCCTCGGTGCCAACACCCAGATTATCAACTACCGCGTCTCTCCCGATGATAAGTGGTGCCTGCTCGGAGGGATCTCTGCCGGGGCAGGTGGAGCTGTCAATGGTAACATGCAATTGTACAACATTGATAAGAAACTGTCGCAACCGTTGCAAGGTCACGCGGCCGCGTTTGCTACCCTCAAGCTTCCAGGACGCGACGATCCTGCCCACTGTATCGTTTTTCACGAAAAGAGGGCAGACAATCCAGCCGAGCCACCCAAGTTGTACATTCGCGAGGTGGGACGCGATCCTGCCAAGGGCGCTGCATTTGGTATTCAGCCTGCCATTATTCCCATTCCCGCCGATGCTGCTGCCGATTTTCCCGTGAGTATGGCCATTGACCAAAAGAGCGAAATTGCCTACTTGCTGACCAAGATGGGATACTGCTACATGTTCGACTGTCACAGTGGAAAGACGATCTACCGTGCCAAGTTTACCGCGGATACTGTCTTTGTCACTTGTCCTCAAGAATCGACAGGATCCATTTTCGGAATTACTGTTCGCAAGGGAGCCGTCTATCAACTCGGCTTGAATAGACAAGCCTTGGTGCCCTATATCATGTCCACTCTCCGTGACAATGACTTGGCCCTCAAGCTGGCTGGACGTTTGAATTTGCCTGGAGCCGAGAGTCTCATGACTGCCGAGTTTGAACGTCTCATGGCATCCGGTCAGGTAGCCGAAGCCGCCAAGATTGTGGCTGCCAGTGGAAATGTTTTGCGAACTCCTGCTACGATTGCACGCTTTCAGCAAATTCCCGCCGAACCCGGTCAGGTCCCTCCCCTTTTGCAGTACTTTTCGACTTTGTTGGAATCTGGACGCCTCAACCAACAGGAAAGTATCGAGGTTGCCAAGCCTGTCTTGCAACAGCGCCGTCTGCCCCTCATGGAGAAATGGTTGAAAGATGACAAGCTTGAATGCTCCGAGCAGTTGGGAGATCTTATCATGCCGCACGATGCTGGAATGGCGCTCAGTGTTTACTTGCGCGCTGAATGCCACGCCAAGGCCATTCAATGCTTTGCCACTCGCGGAGAGTACGAAAAGATTGTTCCGTATGCCAACAGCGTTGGATTTAAAATGGACTACTCGCAGATGTTGAACCAACTTCTTTTCAGCAACCCCCAAGGAGCACTGGAATTGGCCAAAGGACTTGTGAATGCCGATGGTGGTCCACTGATCGACATCCAAGCCACCGCTGAAGCTTTCTTGAGCAGTAATCGTGTCCAAGAAACAACCGCCTTTTTGCTGGAAGCCCTGAAAGACAACAAGCAGGAACATGCTTACTTGCAGACCAAGCTTTTGGAAATTAACTTGATTGGAGGCGCTCCTCAAGTAGCTGATGCCATTATGCAACAGGGTATCTTGACGCACTACGATCGTCCTCACGTTGCCAAGCTTTGCGAGAAGGCCGGTATGTGGCAACGAGCTGCCGAGCACTACACTGAGATTGCCGACATTAAGCGTGTCTTCAAGAACAGCCACCAGATGAACTCTGAGTTTGTTGTTAGCTTCTTCGGCAAGCTCAACCGTGACCAGAGTATCTCTCTTCTGAAGGACATGATGTCGCGAGGACAACAGAACATGCAAGTTTGTGTCGAAGTTGCCAAGAAGTACCACGAGGAGCTTGGCTCCGAACAACTCGTCGAGGTCTTCGAAAACAACCGTGCCACTGAAGGTCTTTACTACTACCTTGGGGCCATTGTCAACATTTCGGAGGATCCTTTCGTTCACTTCAAGTACATCCAAGCGTCTTGTATGCTCGGACAATTCAAGGAGGCCGAGCGTGTCTGCCGTGACTCTAACATTTATGTCCCTGAGGAGGTCAAGGAATACTTGAAGGGCGCCAAGCTTCCCGATCCTCGTCCATTGATTCACGTTTGCGACAGATTCGACTTTGTGGACGAGCTGACGGAGTACCTGTACACCAACAGTTTGCTTCAGTACATTGAGGTTTACGTCACCAAGGTTTCTCCGCCCAAGACACCCATGGTTGTTGGCAAGCTATTTGATCTTGGTGCTAATGAAGATTTTATCAAGCGCATCTTAATGGCCGTTGGAACTGCATGCCCTGTCGATGAATTGGTCGAGATTGCCGAAACACGTAATCGTCTCCGCCTTCTTCAGCCCTGGCTTGAAGCTCGCGTTGCCACTGGATCCACCGAACCTGCTACGCACAATGCCATTGGAAAGATTTACATCACGTTGAACCGTGATCCCAAGTCGTTCTTGACGAACAACATGTTTTACGACCCAAAAGTTTTGGGACCATATTGCGAAGCCCTGGATCCTCAACTGGCCTTCATTGCCTACAAGAAGGGCGCTGGCGAGTGCGACGACCAACTTATCCAAGTTGGACATACGCATGGACTCTACCGCGACCTTGCCCAGTACTTGGTGGAACGCCAAGATTTAGAATTATGGGCCAAGGTTTTGACCAAGGGAGAAGATAGCGACGAAAAGAATGAAACTCAACGTCGCTCTCTCATCGACCAGGTCGTTGAGTGGGCCTTGCCTGAGAGCACGAATGCCGACGAAGTGTCCTGCACTGTAAAGGCTTTCATGGCTGCAGATCTTCCAGGAGAGCTCATCAGTCTTCTCGAGCGTATTATTTTGCAGGGATCGGACTTTTCGGACAATAAGAATTTGCAAAATCTACTCATTCTCACTGCCATCCGTGCCGATGCCACTCGTGTTGCCGGATACATCGACCAGCTCGACAACTTTGACGCCAAGGATATTGCTCTGATTTGTGTCTCTGAGAGTCACATGTTGTACGAGGAAGGTTTCAACATTTATGTCAAGTTTTCTCGACCTGAGCGCACACCCGACAAAGAAGAACAGGTGGAGATGCAAGTCCTTGCCATTGGGGTCCTTGTTGATTACATGAAGGATTTGGATCGTGCGAAGGCTTACGCTACTCAGTGCGACGAGAAGCCTGTTTGGTCCAAGCTTGGTAAGGCTCAACTCGAAGAGAAGTTCCCTGCTGATGCCATCGAGAGTTTCATTGCCGCGGAAGATCCCAGCGAATACGTTCTTGTGTGCAGTGAAGCCAACGAGGCTGAGATCTGGACCGATCTCATCCCGTACCTCAAGATGGCCCGCAAATCCATGCAAGAGAACCTTGTTGATACTGAGTTGATTTACGCTTATGCCAAGATCAACAATCTTTCTGAAATGGAAGTTTTTGTCAACGGACCCAACGTTGCCAACATTCAAACCATTGGAGACAGATGTTTCTCGGAAGGGCTTTATCAAGCTGCCAAGATCTTGTTCATTAGCATCAACAACAATTCGAAGCTGGCTTTATGTCATATCAACTTGGAAGAATACCGCGAAGCTGTTGCTGCCGCGACCAAGGCCAACAATGTCTCCACTTGGAAGGCTGTGTGTTTCGCCTGTTTGCGTGCCGACGAATTCCGCTTGGCTGCCACTTGTGGTCTCCAAGTCATCAAATATCCTGACCATGTTGACGAAGTGGTCAACTACTATTCTGATCTTGGACACTTCGATCACCTTGTCTCGCTCTTTGAGCAAGGCTTGGGTTTGGACGATGCTCACGTCGGAATCTTTACCGAGTTGGGTATCTTGTACACCAAGCACGTTCCCGAAAAGGTCATGGAGCATTGCAAGGTATTTTTCAACAAACTCAATGTGTCGAAAGTTGTTCGAGCATGCGAACGTGCTCGTCTCTTTTCTCCTGCTGTATACTTATACATGCACGATAAGCAACACGATAATGCCGTCAAGATTATGATCGAGCGAGCGACTGCCTGGGAGAATGACTTGTTTCTTGATGCCGTTACCAAGGTCCGCAACGCTGAACTCATGTACAAGGCTGTCAATTACTACCTTACCACGCATCCCATGTTGTTTACTCGATTGATGGAAGTTATGGATGACAATATTGACCATGCGCGTGTTGTCAGTCAGCTTCGACGAACTGGAGACTGGGCCCTACAATTGGGACAGCAATACTTGAAGGCGGTCCAAAAGAACAACCTCAGCTCTGTCAACGAGGCTCTCAACGAGGTATGCTTGTGTTCTGCGTTGAATACTCAAGCATTTTTTAATTTCGTGCTCTCACCTTTATGCTTCTATTTTTATCAGCTTTATGTCGAGGAGGAAGACTACGAGTCTCTCAATAAGTCTGTTGATAGTTACCAGAATTTTAACATGATTGCGCTTGCCTCCAAGCTTGCCACTCACGAGTTGTTAGAGTTCCGTCGTATCTCTGCTTATGTTTACCGCAACAACAAGAAGTGGAACCAGTCGATTGAACTTTCCAAGAACGACCGTATGTGGAAGGACTGTATCGATACCGCCAACGAATCTCAAGATGCCGAGATTATCGAGGGTTTGCTTCGGTTCTTTTGCGATTCCTCCGAGAAAGAGTGCTTTGCCGCCTGTTTGTATACTTGCTTCTCTCACATCAGCCCCGATCTTGCGTTGGAGCTTGGATGGGTCAACGGCTATCACAACTTTGTCATGCCATTCCTCATTCAAACATTCCGAAGAACTCATGTTCGTCTTAAGGCCTTGGAAGAACGTACTGCTCCTCCCAAGGAAGACGAGAATATGCAAGACACTGTTGCGGGAACCTATGGAAACTTGGGTGGATTTGGAGGAACGTTGATGATTGGAAATGGAGATCCGATGAGCATGGGAATTCCGGGTGGAATCCCAATGCCCGGAACTCCCGGCGGAGGCCAAGGCAACATTGATATGAGTGGCTTTGGTAATCCCCAGATGAATGGTGGAATGAATCCTGGCATGATGGGCATGAACATGGGAATGCAACCGCAGATGTAAATCTCTCGTCGCAGGAGTTGAGATTGCATTTGCAAGGTTTTGCCAGTTGCCAAGAGATACACACGCAAGGAATATTTGCTTTCAGAATATAATACGATTATTTGTTTGTGAACCCTATTCAGTACTTGTTTTGATCGGTAACACCCATGTAGTATTGTTAGCTCGGGAGCATGGATGGACGAGGGTACCAAAACGACACGGCAAAACTCTTTCCTGTCGACTCGAGTTTTGTCCATGACGTGGAACAGTTCAGATGATACAATCACGAGAAGGCTCCAAATCGGAACATAGAAGTACGAGTCTCGCGCAAAGGAACCACCGCCATCACCAGCACCAAGTACAACAAGTGAAAGTTGAAATGCACTCAGTACTCAGTGGTTGCATTGAATCGAATGCCAACGGCTGTTGCGTCGGCTGCCTCTATTAAAGAATCGTATAGTAGTAGTCTAGTGAGCTATGTGCAACAGAGAATAAGAAGGCTGGTAAGGCGAGACTGCAGCCAATGCTGAAGATTTGAATATTGTAACAAGTACCACTGCACCTGTTTGTTCTAGTAGACTACTTCACTGCTTCAAGTTGGTGGAAACAACATCTGCTGTCTTTCCCTTGCTGGTTGTTGCCGTTGTTGCAGTACTGGTAGGTTTTTAAACTACGGTATTATTTTTAATTCAAATTTAGGCCTGAAGTGTTTACTGGTACTTTAATGAAAGAGTTGCCGCGACCCTCTGGTTTTAGTCATGCATACGCGGTCATAGTACAGTAGTACAAAATAATTTATTTCCGAGAGTCTCCAGGATCGAAGAAGAATGGCAGAATTCAGTTTCTTTTGTGAACCAACTCTTTCATTGTTCTCGATACCAGCCACTCCTATTAAGAAATACTACTACCATAGTACTACCATTACCTACTACTCGTAGTAGGTCTACTGTAATAATCCCTTTGTGCTTTACCATGGTTCGGTAAAGCACCACAACAATTTCCCCACTTCAGCATCAACATTGAGATAGCTTCGATCCATTATCTATTAGGTACAACTCTAGTTGATTGCCGACATGCAAAGTGCATAAAATTAGACAAGAGAGCATTTTATAGTATAAAATACGAGCTATAGACGCGAAGCAAGCAAATCCACAAGATCTAATAATTAATAATAAACAATAGTCGGATGCACAACAGTCTGCTTGCAATAATAAGATTGCGTCTCTTTATCTACCATACACAATCATATGAAGAACCTCCGAGATTACCTGTCCAACGGCCCACGCAGGTATGTACTCCTGCTCCTCTTGGTCCTGTCCTGGACCTTTTGGATTACTGCGGTCTTTAGCTGTCGGTTCATGAAATTCCGACCGGACTATGAGCACGTGTTCGAAAGTGAATATGGATTATTCTCCGAAGGATCCTACACCGATGATACAAATGACTTTTACGGATGTCAAGCCATTCATCCGGACGAGCTCGATGACATGGGCATTTTCTTTAAAGCTGCTCGCTCTTGTGGTGCACTGGGATTTGCACTGCACTCTCTGGCTCTCATTAATATACTATGCGTGGAACTATTTGTTCGCCAAAAGGCCAGAGCCAGAATGTTGTGGTCACTGGGAGGTATTCTCATTACTGTATCCTTCGTCTGTTCCATCTTGATCTTTCTAGCGTTTGGTATGGACGCATGCAGTGGAAACCTTCCCGAAACTGGCTGCAAACCGGCAGCAGGTAGCCGGGTTGCCATGGTAAATGTCCTGCTCTTGTTTCTCTCTCGTATCTTGGCATTGCTCATGATGGCCCCTCGACGACCGTTATTCTACGTCAGATTCTGGGATGAGTTTGATGACGAGCAGCACGGAAACGGTAGTGGCGCAGCACGCAGTTCTGATGCCGTTGCAACAGTTGCTGTCGAAGCAACAGAATCACCAGCCTCTTCTATACACTTGGTTGTAGACGACGACAATGACCATCGCACCTCAGATGACAGTGGCCGGCAATTGAAAAACGAAGAGGAAAAACATGCGTGGACGCATGAAGCGACGAAGTCGATCACATCATCACTCAAACTTTGACATTGAGTACGGTTGCACAATAACTAATTACGACCCTCTGCAGAAGTAAATAATAATAAAATCCGTTTGCCGCATGCCTGTCGTCTCTTGGCTGGATTATTTCGCAGTCTTCTACGACTCTGGGTTTATTAGCTAACTCGGAATTTTGCTCGTCTTTTTGTTTCAGCGTCGCGGTGTTTTTTTCCTTTTGACCCTACTGTGCACACACTGCTGCTATCCTACATGTGTGCACAGCATCAGAGTACCTCTCGAGAAGCTTCAAACAAGCAACCCACAATCCACATCTCCGCATGGCTTGGGCGGGATCAGAGCGAGAGAGCGAGATTAAAAAACACCAGCTATTTGCGTGAATAGGCTCAACGACAGCAATAATTTTCGCGTTGTAGCCTGGCAAGAGCACCACGAGGGATTGGCCATAAAATTCTACAAACGTAATGATCCCATGTCGGGTAGGGGGAAGGAGACGAGGGGAATTGGTGCTCACAAGTTCTCTCTGCCTGGAGCTGCTTCACTAGCACTAGTAGCTAGCTAGTAGTAGCAACCGTAGCTAGTAGCAGTACGAAACTCACTCCTTAGCTACTTGGGGCAAGCATCTCTCTCGGTACACAAAGTCTTAAAGTCTGGTACCACAAGCAAATTCCCCGAATCCAGAACCTGCTCGGTCAACGTCGTGGGCGCTGCCACCACCTACCACTATTTTAATCACGATAGTCTACCATCTTCCTACTAGCTAGTAGTAGTAGTACGCGGTACGGAGTAGTAGTGGTCTACCAGGTAGCACTGCTCTAGAGACTACTGATGAGAATAATGGTGAAAGGGCCATACCGCGAAACGGCATACGAGAGAAAAAAAACGTGATTGCATTCTTGCTTAGTAACGTTGATACGTACCACTCGTACAACTAGACTACCTGGTAGTAGAGTATGGTACTACCGGTAGTCTACTAGTAGTATTATAAGGAACGTACGATGACAGGTTTACCGTTTGATGGGAAAGTGCAACAGGTTTCAAGCTAAAAAAGTTTATCATACGCACGTAAAGACTCTAGTAGATACCACAACACCAATGAAAAAGATATCACATGAATATTAATCAGGGGAAACAGAAGGGCAGACAGGCAGGCAGTTAAAGGCAGAGAGGCGCACACGCCACACACGCCACACACAAAAGACACGAGGTTTGACACGAGAATACCAATATTCCTTCTGCTTCCGGCGTGTTATTCAGAAAGAGTACTGTACAGTACTAGTCTACTCTAGCTACTGAATAATAGACAGTAGTAGTATCCAAAGTTTGACTACACAACTAACCATTACGCACGCGTCTGCCTGCAAGCACATCAAATCATGATGTACTACTAGTACTAGCTAGTAGTCTAGTAGTAGTCTAAGTACGGTAGAAAAGTACGACGACCTTCAAGGCGAACAACTAGACTGCCAGTGCCAGTACCAAAAAGACTACCACTCGTACCACTCTAGCTATAGGAACTAGACTACTACTAGACTACTGGTACCCAACAACATCATCATCCCATCACCACACACACAGAAACAACATAATAATAATAATATTATTATTTACTGTAATTTCTCTCAAGAAATTTGCTACTGAGTAAAAAAGATTACTGTTGTAATATCAAGTAAGGGAGGGTATCAGGTATCAGGTTGATCGTTATTCTTTCTATAAATAAATAGTATTGGAGTGTACTCTACAAGATCATGGCGTCGGTATCCTCTACTCCATTGAGTTGTCATCGCCCCCAAAGAACAACAACAACAAGAAGAAGAAGAACAGCAACAACAGCAATACGATGGCAATCTTCTTCTTGTCGTGTTATTTTTCTCGCGACGGTAGCAGCAGTAACAACAACTGCCTTTCTAACCATTATTTCTTCAACGGTCCATGTTGGTGCCTTGCAACCTCAACGTTTACCCATTGCTAATCCTACCACCAGCAGCAGCAGTAGCACTACCACCAGCAGCAGTAGTAGTAGCAGCAGCAGCAAGACATCAACAGCTCTTGAATACGTTCTGTCTTCTGACAGTACTTCTGATTCTATGACTACCACCAGTAGTAGTAGCAGCGGCAGCAGCAGCAGCAGTAGCAGCAGCAGCAGGAGGAGGACCAGTAATAGTAATGAAAATGCAACGAAGTTAAACCAGATATTAGAGCTACAATTGGTCATGGAAAAGAAACGGCCATCCAAATTAGGACTTACCATGATGACCAATATTCTACCCAAACATCCTCGGACGTTCAAGCTGACGGCAACCACCACTACTACTGCTAGTACTACTAGTACTGCTACTACTAGTAAAAGTACAAATCGAAGAAACATGATACTACCTCACAAGCTAAGCACAACAGCACCTGCTACTGCTACTACTACTACTACTGCTACTGCTACTGCTACCACTTCGCCTCTTCCTACCACAAGGACAAGAACAAGTCTTTCCCAGAAACTAAAGAGCAAAAATAGCAGCGTCGTCGTCGTCCCTAAAACAAAGAGTGCAGCCCGGCTTATTAAGCCTATTACGAGTACCAAACAAATTATCCAGAATTCATCATCATCTGTATCTAGGACGTATGCTGCCTCTACCTCTTCCTCAGTTATTACTACCAATATCGTAGTGGCACACCACAAGAAGCAGCAACAGCAACAGCGACGAAAACAATCGCCCACGTCAAAAGTTACAGGAGTAGAAGTAGTATCAGGAGAAAAAAATCAACTGTTAACGAGGGAAGAAGAAATTGAACTGACACAACAGATAAAGAATCTTCGAAACGCTGAAAATATTCGAGATGATGCACTGTCACAAAATCAACGATTAACGGAAGTGGAATGGGCCATGGCATGTCAATTAAAAAGTCCCGTAGAACTCCGGAAAGTCGTCCGACGGGGACAAGAAGCACGAGCACGACTCGTTCAAGCCAATATGGGACTGGTAATGTCTATTGCGAAACGACATCAATATACGTTGCGACAGGCCACAGAGGCTGGGAATGGTGTAGGAACGATACTGACACTGCAAGATTGTTTACAGGAGGGACAGATTGGATTGATTGCTGCTGCCGAAAAATTTGATGCATCACGGAATGTACGATTCAGTACGTACGCAACGTGGTGGATTCGACAACGTATATTGCGCAGTATTAGCGATTCCAGTCGGACCATACGACTTCCTGCACACGGTACGTCGTACGGAATACTTTTTTCTATTTGTGTACAGTACTTGTTTACAGTACACCACCACTGTAGCAAACAACAACTGAATAATATGATTGACAAAAACTAACGATCTTTTCTCCCTCTTTCTGTCTTTTTGATTCAACAGTACACTCCATGCTCATGAAAATTCGAAAGGCCAAGAAGCGCATGCAACTTGAAATAGGTCGAGAACCGTCCACGCCCGAACTGGCACACTACATGGAAATTCCTGTGGAGAAATTGCAGCAATACACTCAATCTAGTCGCAACGTGATTTCACTTGAAAATCCATTACGATCGACTGGCAATGGAAAAGATCATGTCGACACTAGGACATTGGCAGATACCATTGCATCCGATGCACCCACTCCTTTGGAAGATGCCCAACGACACGCATTGCGACAAGATTTGGACAAATTGTTAAACGATGCCTTGACTGCTATTGAACGAACCGTCATGACAGCACGGTACGGATTAGACGATGGACGATCCAAATCACTCCAGGAAACGTCACAAGATTTAGGATTGAGTCGGGAAAAGGTTCGCACGTTGGAAGCACGAGCCTTGAACAAACTTCGTAGTCCTCAAAAGAATTATCGATTAAAAACACATCTCGGTGATCACGTTGTGGTTGTTCCTTCTGATCAAAATCAAAAATCTGAAACCATATCGACATTTTCTCGTCGTCGTCATCACCATCATCATCTTCATGGTCGTAAAACTAAAATATGGAATGTTGACGCCGCAGCAACAGCAACAAGGACAGCACCAATAAGTGCCGACGATTGTACAACACCAGTATCTCCTTTTGATGCTGCATCATCTCGCTCATCTCGACGAGCCGAGAGAGCACAAAGGGATGAACAACAACAAGGCAAAAAAGGGAAAGCATTCTTCCAGAATGACCGTTCACCCGATCGAATGTGGTTCTTTTGAAACAATGCTACTGCTACTAAAAGCTACTACTTTCACCACTGCTACTATTGGTTACCGTTCCTGGGGCCCAAAAGGTTGGGACCTACCCACCTTTCGTACTAGCTACTATCTACTAGAGTGTACTTGCTAATGAACTGACGACAAAAATACGCATTCCATTTAACCACCCTCAACTGCGGTGAGAGAGCGTTCCGTCAGAACTGTACAAATAAATCTTAATAAGATGATGATACCACTACTTAGTAGCCAGTCGTAGACCTACTGTGTTAGAGATAAAACATTACAATACAGTGCGCGCCGTTTTCTTTATCATTATTTGCTTTTCCATTATTTTCCGTAGTATTACTATTAATTACTGTATTTTTACATTTGTTGTTTTTGCCGCAATCGTTCCAATCGTTTGCGCTGTTGTTCCAATCGCTGCTGTACAGCCAATTTTTCAGCATTTTCAAGTTCTTGTCGTTCCTGTTCGGCTTTGACTTTGGCATGTTTCAATTTGAGAGCTTGAATTCTGGACTTTGCACTACTACTACTAGTAGTACTAGAAGCAGTAGCAGTAGCTGTCGTAGGAGGAGGACGAACAACTGGATCAGGCGCCACAATACTCTTGATTTTTGTTTTGGTAGCAGTAGCAGCAGTACGGGATGGAGCTTTCATGACTTTGGGAGGAGCAGTAACAATACATGTGGGAAATTGAACGGCCCTTGTCGTCGTGGAACGAGTCCATGCGGCAGGTGTTTCATAATCGACGACCGACGGTTTGTGACGAATCACAATGCGTTTCTTGACGGGTTCAGCAGTAGCAGTAGCAGCAGTAGCAGACGTTTCCTGTTTTTTTGAATCAACGTTTCTTGATTCAATCTGTCCGTTGTTTTCGTCGTCCTCATCGTTATTGTTATTGTTGTCAGCACTATTGCTGCTGCGTGCACGATGACTCTTTTGAAAACGACGTTTTTCCGCTTGAACTTCCTTGGGCAATCCTTCGAAAATGGCTGGAACCGTGGCTCGTTTGGGAGGTGGATGTGGTTGTCCTCTTGTAGAAGGAGTAGCATTCTTACTCGTAGTACTACTCTTGTTGTTGTTACTAGTCTTGTGAGCAACAAACTGGGCCAAATTCAATAAACGCAACGCTGCCGTCCATACAATGCCTTCAACATGTTCAACATAACGCAATTCTAGTTTTTGTTGTGGCCGCTGAGAACAACAGTTGCGTACCATGGCCGTTATTTCATCTTCTTCATCCAAATCAGGATATTCCCACCATTGTAGTTCTTGATAATCTTGTTCGTACCAACGCAATTGCAAAGCATCTTCCATATCGTCTTCTTTAGTAACCGTCATGCTGGGACGACTCAAGCACAGAACACACGCGTCTTGATCAAATTCTTTTGTTTCATTTTTGGAAAGTTTCCATTGCACGATCTTTCCTTCGCGTTGTTTACTACTAGTACTACTACTACTACTACTACTACTACTAGTAGTAGTAGTAGTACGATGACGACGACGACGTTGTTTTTGTTGTTCGTTTCGTTGTTGCAATGCATATTGTTGCCAAATACTGACAATTCCACTCATGCGACGCAAATGACGGACCGAATCATGGTTATTGATCATACCGTTGTTATTTTTATTGTACTTGGCTTTACCGTCGGGAAGTTTGGGAAATTCAGTTCCCGAAATATCGACAGGTGTGAAACAACAAGTAGCCACGGACTTGGGTGATTTACTATAGCAGTAATCCATATTTTTATTAATATGATTGTTGTTGTGGTTGTTGGGAGAGGGCTCTAATGGTAGAGAGTAGAATGCTAGCTAATGATTTTTATGAAAAGATGTGGTTGTCGTTTTTGTTTTCATGAAGTTTTCATAAAAATTGAACTGGTACTACTAGTAGTGGTACTAATAATGATGCGACGGAGTCTTTCAATACTGGTATTATTATTACCGTCAAATAGATGCAATACCGGTACTGTAATCCAGACTGCCAGTACACTATTCCTGCTAGTAGTACTAGCTAGTAGTCGACTGGTGCTGCTGCTCTACTACTACTACTATTAGTCGACTGCAGTATCCAGGTACTACGTTGCTACATGAATACCCTGGTAGGACGAGAGATCTGAGCAAGATCAGCTCACATCAAGGGAAATCGTTACTTAACGAAACCAAGACATCCGTGTCTTGCTTTTGGCCGTGCTGGATGAAGAGAGGTCATTCTAATAATGTTTATACGCAACAAGACACAACAACACAGTAAACCAATCCAAGCGTGCGCGCGCGCGTCATTGGTGACCTTTACTGTATGAAAATTAATCATCTTTCCAAAAGACATCATTGCTGCACAAGTAAGTTTATGCGAAGCCCTTCACGAACACACTCAACAACAACAATAATAAACTTCCGACGACACCTACTACGCCTGCTGAAACCAATTTACTACGCACCACTACTAGTCTAGTAGTTCAAAAGTTAATAATGGAAGCATACTAACTTATATACGAAGTCTCATAATCGCATCGTTGCATCGAAATCTTCTAGTGGTTCTTGAAAAATTGTTCTACGAATTTGATACACACAATAAGATACTACTGTGCTGTAAAGTAAACTGTAATAAATACTCTCGACGACTCCTTCTTTTTTCTATTATTCATTTTGTTTGTTTCACAGACCCATTTCTTTTTTGAGCTTTTCGAATTCATCATCCACTTTCAAATCACGCAGTCGCTGTTTGTCTGCTTGTGCTGCTTGGGTCGACGTTCGCGTTCGTCGGTGTGGTGGTACGTAGTCAGTGGATGATGATGATGACGACGACGATGATGATGTTGTGGTGCTGGGGGATGATGCAGGACTACTGGTCCGCTGAAAATTATCACTGGATGCTGACGTTGAAGAGGATGCTCTGGATGTCTGAGATTCTTCCGCACGATCACTTGCATCTGCAGTTGTTGATCGAGAGGAGGAGGAACGCCGTCTACCACTTCCTCGGCTTCTACCGCTAGAACCAAATCCCTCTGTTTTCCAAGCATCTTCTGGATTCGTACTGGTACTCGTACTTTCACTGGTTCTACTTCGCGCGCTATTATAGGTCTCATTCGCACTACTGCTTGTACTTCTAGAGGAAGCGTAAGAGTCACCGGTACCGCTACCACCGCGACTCCGACCACCTGCCTTGCCATCATTTCCTCCTCGCACAATCAATTCTTTGTAACGTGATTGCAGTGCCAACAGACGCTTCCGTGCTCTTTTCAAATAATTTTCCACAACCTTTTGACGTGCCGTGGCTTCGTCAAGCTGTTGCTCCCATTCAATCTTTTCCGAAAAACGAACTGCATTGGCCAGATTGGCTTTCATGTCAATGATATCCGTTTCCAAATTCTGTAACTTGGTTGTTAGTTGTTTCACAACCAAATCAGTGTCATCCATTTCTTCTCCAATCTCATCAACGGATCCTGTTTGCAACAACAATTGGAGATCAGCATCGTTGCTGCGACTATTACTGCGACCAACACCACCTCCTGCAGCAGCACTACCACCAATATTGGAATAACCATCTAAATTTTGTTCCAAGAATTCCACAAAATCTGTAAAGATGCCACCACCACTGCTGCTACTGCTGTATCCAGCTGCTGCTCCGGCTGCTCCGGCCAACAAATCCGAAAAGATGGCACCAAAGGAATCACCGCCAGCATCGTAATCGGCATCATCATATTTGGGCATGTAATCTTCCCAATTCGACGATCTTACATCACTCTTGTAGTCATTGTTACTGCTGCTGCTGCTGCTGGTAGAATAAGAAGATGATTGTCTTCGGTGTGGTGGTGTCCAACCATTAGTGTAACTACTGGATCCCGCAGCACCAGCTTTTCTTGGATCCGCACCATTTTTACCCGATAAAGTTTCGTAGGCAGCATTAATTTTGGCGAACACATCCGAAGCCTTTTTTCGTTCGGTGTCTGTACTGGATTGCGTACAAACAACATCCGGATGGTACTGTACGGCCAATCTCTTGTAGGCACGTTTAATCGTGTTCTTATCCAATGCATTAGGATCATTGGGATCTAATCCTAAAACTTGAAAAGGATCCGTTGATTCCAAGTTGGGATGAAACGTCGTGGTGGCAGAAAACAAACGGGTTGTGCTGCTTCTTCCAATGATCCTGTCGATGAAGGTCACTGTTGAAGGTGTTCGTGGTGTAAGCGTACTTGTTCTTGTTGGAACAGATAAAGTAAATGCCGTCGTCTCATTCATCAACAAAGATGATATCATGCAAATCGTCACTAGCAATAATAATTTTGGATCATGAATGTGTAATATACCCTTTGTTTTGGCTAATTTGATTTGTCGTTCGCGCGCTTCGTACCGTTCACGTTGTTTGGCACTGGTCGTGCCCTTACAGTAGGTACACTGTTGTCCGTGTACAAAATCAACATGTCCATCTTGTTCTTCTACAAGGAGTGGTGCACGACACGCATGACACATGGTCATCCCGGGTGTTGGTCGAAGTCCATGTGTAACAGCCACACGTTGATCAAAGACGTAACAGGATCCTTCAAACAAGGATTGTTCACAAGGGACTTCATCCAGATATGCCAATATACCACCCTCCAAATGATACACAGGAATTTGGTGTTGAGCTACCAAATCTAAACATGCTGCACTGGCCTTTTCACAACGAATACCACCGGTACAAAACATGGCCACCTTTTTGGGTTGATATGTTTCAATCTGATCTTCCATCCAGGGTATGAGTTCACTAAATACCTTGGTACGTGGATTTTTAGCATTGCGAAAAGTACCCACTCGTACTTCATAATCATTACGTGCATCAATGACCAAACAATCTGGATCTTGTAACAATGCATTCCATTCTGATCCTGGTTTGACGTAGGTTCCCACCTGTTGTGTCGGATCCAAACAAACGCGATTGTGAATACCCGTAGTAGTAGTAGAAGTATTGGTCGAGGTTGTGCTAGTGGTGGTGGTGGTAGTAGTAGTAGTAGTAGAAGTGTTCTCCACTTTTTCTTCCTCTTTTTCTGTTGCATCATCTTTAGTAGTAGGATTCTTTGGTCGACAGGGTGTTTCGGGATGGCAGCTTAGAATGGCAGGTTTAATTTTGATTTTGAACCTGTAAAACACGTGCTTGTTGCTAAAGGAAAGACGAAACCGTAAACCAGAAGAAAGGAGAGATTGTAAATATTCCAAAACGGGATCTGAATTTCTTTTGCTA
>Ga0210036_1000605_pt1 | contig 42244 bp, 35 predicted proteins | sample CryGeymeta201515_FD_185469 | JGI IMG/M metagenome (GOLD analysis project Ga0210036, IMG submission 185469) | Groundwater microbial communities from Crystal Geyser aquifers in Utah, USA - Crystal Geyser metaG 2015-15 (SPAdes) (version 2) | ecosystem: Environmental > Aquatic > Deep subsurface >...
TTGTGGTGCAACAACAAAATTATGTTGTGGTGGTGCAAAAGCAAAAAATTCGGCACAGTGGGTAAATACCCCCTGGAATTGCAGGGGGTAAATACCCCCTGCAAACAGATGAATCCTAATCTTAGCTTTTTTTTCTCCCTCATCATTACTTGGTAGTTCTGAACTATAATAGTACGAGAAACACATTAAAATACCCGAAGCGATTGCGTGGCGGGTAGTCTTAACCGCAATTTGCAACAATAACGCCCATTCCAACAAGCCACAACCATGGTACTTAAATCTATCTTTTCCATTTCCTTTCTGGCCTCGGCTTTGATGGCAGTATATATTGCTGGGGCTGGTTGGAGCATGTATAAATTGATGTTTCCCCTGGCCTCGGTTGATCTGTCAGTCTATCCACCTTCAGATTTCATCAAACCTCTGTGGGATGAGGGCACCAAAATGGATATGCGGGTGTATTTATCAACAAGACAAAAATTCGACATGGATTTTGTCCACTCGGAATTTCCTGCCGAATTTGAACCGGAAGAGGGCGGCAACGATGAGAGCGATGAACAGACTCAACCCAAACGAAAAGCCAACAAGAGGAAATTTCCTAACGATGTTGCCCTTTTATGGAAACAAGAATTGCAGGCGCCGTCTTTGTCCAAGTCTTTCCTGATTACGTCATTGGACACGGAAGATGAATCGTCATGTCTGGCCGACCCATCCTATCTGGAGGCTAAACGATGGCTGGATCAAGCTGAACGAACTGCCGTAGATCGGGGCGAAGGAGGAGTTTTATCGGCCATGAATGCTGCAGGGCAGGGGATTGAGAGTACAAGTATTTTATTGACTGGATATTATGCGTTAAAGAGACAATTTCAGAGGGCTTTGGCCTTTTTATCTTTGGGACCACCAGTCAAAGACGAAGATGATGATAGTGCACTTCTAGAGGGACTGAAGCTTGAGCGAACGACTGTCAATCTACCACCATCATCCCCATTGTGGGAGGCTTTGAAATCTAATTCAACATTTTATCTGCATGTCATGGTCGTGCGACGCTACAAAAATAGCAGATGGGAAAATAAATGGCCACCAAAAAATGCTGCAGATGCCATCTCCACTATCCGCTTGGCATCTCAAGACCACGCCTTGCTTTTTGGAAATGTCAACATGGTAAAGTATGAAGTGCCTCATCATATTGAGAAGCCGAAACGCATCCTCTATCACGATTTGATCTATTTATGGAGACGGTACATTTTGCGGAGTGTTGATACTTCTGTGGAACAACCGCCTTGGGATTTCCATTATTCCAAGCCAGAAAAACAGGCCATTTACGAGTCATATTTGGACATGAAAGAACGCGGTGCTGGATATCCGTATTGGAAGCCAGAAGTGTCTATCAAGTATGTGAAAGACGGAGATTCGTATCCTACGAGTATGATGGATCATTCTGGTATGCAAATGGTGCGACTCCCCCAAAAGACATCAGAGCATCCGACCGGAATTGCGCATTTGCCAGCCCTGTATTCATCTGAAATTGGATTGACCAGCGATAAATTTATTCCCGTAAATGAAACTGTAACAACCCTACCTCTTCGAGTTTCCTTCGATAGAAGTGATGTAGAGGAAGACAGCCGTCACCAACAATCAAAAGTGACAACGGCAACAGCGGGAGGAATCAGTCCAGCGAGATGGAGGCTTCTCTCTCATCTGACACACGCACTGGAAGCTCAAAAAAGTCTAGGGTTTGAAGACAGTGACATTGACGAGGTACGTTGTTTCCGAAGGCTTTCCTGGTATCAATTGTTGTGCCACGATGGTTGTGTACTCACTTACTTTTGTATTAAACTCTTCTCGTAGGTCAAACTGCTCATTGCAGACACCAATATTACACTTTTGGCAATCACCATGTTGGCCAGTGCTTTGCACTTGCTTTTTGAATTTTTAACCTTCAAAAGTGAAGTAAATTTTTGGCGTGACAACAAAGACTTGACAGGACTTTCGGTGCGAGCTTTGTTTCTGGATGTGTTTGGCCAGACTGTGATCCTCCTCTATTTGATTGAACGAGATAGTTCCTTGTTGATGGTTGGACCTAGCGCTATTGGTTGCCTGATTGCCTTCTGGAAGTGTCGCAGGGCTTCTGGTTTGATGTTTGTCAAGACTGATCCAGCCAATCCTAGTTTGTCCTGGTGGAATGGCCCTTTTCGCCTTGTGGGGTACGAACTTCGCGCGACTCGTTTGGAGTTTAAGTCAGCTGGCAGCAACAACAGAGATGAATCTGATACAGCCTCGAAGGAAGATGCAAGCAGCAGTCCGGATCTGACAACCTTGACATTGGATTCGGACCGCATTGCTACACGTACCTTGGGAGTATTTATGGGCCCAATCGTGTTTGGCTATGTAATTTATTCGCTCTTGAAAGTGGAACACAGCGGTTGGTACAGCTGGATGGTCACATCTGCTGTAAGTCTCTTTTTGAAACAGCTACTGTCGATGTTTGGAATTATATCTCACTTTATTATTGTTTGTTGATTTGCCTATTGCCCTCTTCAGTCGTCTGCCGTGTACGCACTCGGGTTTGTCCTCATGACGCCGCAACTCTTTTTGAATTGGAAGCTGAAATCCGTGGCACATCTTCCGTGGCAGGTTCTGATATACAAGTCGCTGAACACGTTTATTGATGACTTGTTCTCGTTCATTGTTCGCATGCCCACCATGGCAAGAATATCGTGCTTCCGCGATGATGTGGTTTTCTTTATTTATCTATACCAGCGATGGCTTTACCCCGTGGATACCTCTCGTCCTGTTGAGGGCGGTGGGCAACTAGAAGAAAAATCTGACAATTTAGAAAAGAAGAAGAACCAATAAATGCCACGTCCACTACAATTTATCACAGTCAGCCGAAGGCAGGCAGGCAGGCAAGAGCGCGGATGAGGCTCCAGGAAAGCAGATAATTAATGCAATTCCACTTAGACAACTGGACCGGGAGCTGCTTTGAATGAATGATATTGCTGTAGACGATATGGCACGATCTGTTCGTAATTTTTCTCTCTAGTCTTCTACTCAACTTGTCAAACTTTCGAACGATTTCATTCTCCCGCCCCGCGGGTGTAATAGTAATAGTATTATGTTGTGGAAGGTAAAACTCCAATATGAGCGAATGGCAGCAGTTGATCGAACAAGGTCAGGGCCTGAATGACGACCTGCTTCGGTGGCGCTTCGATTGGACTGAAGATGACGAAAACAGCTAGTACTAAGTAGATAATCGTAACCAATTTACATGCTCACTCTTGCTTGTGTACATAGATATCAATTTAATAAAATTATTCCAAGGCGAAGGCCATGGTAACACCGTTTCCCTCCACAAGATGCCCTAGGCGATATACTTCTGTCTCTCCTGCACTCCTCAAAAGATCCATAGCAGCACCTACAGACTTCTCATCTAGAATCAAGACCATTCCTATACCACAGTTGAATGTTCGTAACATTTCGGTATCATCCAGTCCGCTGGCAGTTTTCATCCATTTGAAGACGCTGGGAAGAGCAGGGTGGCCAGTTATTTTAGCTCCCACTCCCTCTGGAAGGCTTCGTGGCAGATTTTCGAGGAGCCCTCCACCAGTTATGTGCGCCATTGCTTTTAATAGACCCTCTTTGATTAGTGGTAAGCATGACTTCACATAAATCTTTGTTGGTGTTAGAAGCGAGTCGCCGACGGTCGCGGCGCTCGAATCCCATGGACACGCGCTGCCGAAATCAAGCCCTTCTCGTTCGATCAATTTTCTCACTAAACTAAAACCGTTGCTGTGAATGCCACTGCTTGACAAACCAAGTAAGACATCACCAACAGTAACGTTTTGCGGAAGGATACGATCTCTGTGGACGGCACCAACACTGAATCCAGCAAGATCGTATTCCCCGTCAGCGTACATGGAAGGCATCTCAGCTGTCTCTCCTCCAATGAGGCCACACTGCGCCTGTCTACACCCTTCCGCAATTCCTTTTACAACGGCTGCGGCTTCTTCGACCTCAAGGCGTCCTGTTGCAAAGTAGTCCAAGAAAAATAGTGGCTCACCTCCGGCAACAATGAGATCGTTCACACACATAGCGACAAGATCAATACCCACCGTATCGTGTGTGCCAGTAGAATGCGCAATGCGAAGCTTGGTTCCGACACCATCAGTCGCACCAATAAGAACAGTGTCATTTGTATTGTAGTTTGCTGCAGCAAGATCAAATAGTCCTCCGAATCCACCTAGGTCTGCATTACATCCCGCACGACGCGTGGACTTGCAGTATGGCTTGATTACCTCAATCAGACGATTGCCTTCGTCAATGTTAACTCCTGCGTCAGCATAGCTTACTATATCGCCCTTGCTAAACATTTCAAGAGCTTCAATGAAAGCAATCCCTTCTTGAGCCTGGACTTTTGCCTTCAGAGCCTCAGCCGTATCGCCCTGGTCAACTTTGACAATCTTTTGCACCACGATTGGTCCGCCGTCCACTTCCTCAGTGACTAGGTGGATCGTGCAACCAGTCTCTGCCTCGCCAGCGTCAATGACGGCTTGATGTACCTGTTGCAAGAGGATTGTCAAAAATTGGCAAGGTTAGCACCAAAGACAAGAAATGGCAAGTACTGTAACGGCAAGAACACACCTCAAGGTCCATTCCACCAGCATGTTTTGGGAGCAGAGATGGGTGGACGTTGATACAACGTCCCTCCCAAAAAATTGTAAATTGTTTCGAGAGGATCCTCATATAGCCCACTAGTAGAACGAAGTCAGCGCCCGCCTTGACCAAGGCCGATGTGCATTCTGCGTCATACTGTTCACGCGACAGGTTCTTCGCGGAGATGAACCGCGTAGAAATTGTTATACCAAGAGCCCGTCCTTTGTCAAGAATGGGAGCTTTACTCCTATTACTTATGATGGCAACAATTTCGGCGTTGATTTTCCCGCTGGCACATGCCTCAATCACAGGAATCAAAGCTGTGCCACGCGTAGATCCCAGAACTCCTAGTTTGAGTTTCTTTTGGACTGCTTTCTTTCCGATATCTTTTCTGAAATGCATTTGTCCTTTCCCATCAGCGTCGATGAAATCAAGCTTACCGACAGCTTTATAGGAGGCTTTCAACGCAGAATGCAAAGTATCACCTACCCCTGTTACTGCCAACACTCTACCGCCAGAGCAAAAAGTCTTGGCCGTGTCATCAACTTTTGTGCCAGCATGATAGACTTTGACACCCTTGCATCCATTGGCAGCTTCAATGCCTTTGATTTCCATTCCTTTGGGGTACGTTTCAGGATATCCCCGAGCGGCGCAAACAACCGTGGCTGCATATGTGTTTTCCTTAAACCGCACGTCAATGGCTCCAAGATTCCCGGTGCAACATGCCGTGAAGATCTCGTAAAGATCAGTTTCGAGCAGGGGCAGAACAGCTTGGGTCTCTGGATCGCCAAATCGACAATTGTACTCGAGCATATAGGGCCCGTTCGGTGTCAGGCTGTTCAAAAGTTGGTTAGAAGAATATCAAAATTGTAAGAATAGATAGAGAACACAAAGGAAGAAAAGTACGGCCCCTTAAAAGAAACTTACATGATACCCGCATACAGCAAACCAACGTATGGAGTGCCTCTTGCTGCCATCTTTTCTACGGTCGTGATACACATAGCCTCAATTTGCTTTTGCAAATCAGGAGTAACACATGGTGCAGGGGCATAAGCTCCCATACCTCCGGTGTTTAATCCTTCGTCATTGTCCAAAGCCCGCTTGTGATCCTGTGCCGCTGGCATTAATACAGCCGTCTTTCCATCGCACAAGGCAAAGCAGGAAGCTTCCGGACCTGTCAAAAAACTTTCAACGACGCAGGTATCACCAGCAGCTCCAAAAGCTCTATCCGACATGATTTCTTTAACAGCCGCAATTGTCTCAGCTTTGTTAGTGGGGAGCAACACCCCCTTTCCTGCTGCTAGGCCCGACGCCTTCACTACTTGTCGATCGGATTCATCTAGTGATTCCACGTAGGCAATTGCTTCGGCTGCATCAGTAAAATTTCTGTATTTCGCCGTAGGGATACCATGCTCTTCTAGAAAATCTTTCGTAAATGCTTTGCTTGCTTCAAGCTCTGCTCCTGCTTTCGAGGGACCGAATGACAATACGTCGGGACAAGCAGTGGCAAGTTCATCGACCAAGCCGGCTACAAGGGGTGCTTCTGGTCCTACCACGACCATTTTGGCTCCAGCTCGCTTAACCAAATCAATGACGGTAGCATTATCCTGCTTACCATCGACTCCTTCTGCATTCGAAATTTTCCCACCTTCCACAGCTGTGCCACCATTTCCCGGACAGCAAATAACTTTTGCCACCAATGGGGACTTGGCTATAGCAACGGCCAAGGCGTGTTCTCGTCCTCCGGAACCAACTACAATAACGACATCGTTTCGTTTTTTCGGTCCAATGGCTTGTTCGGCGGCTGACTGGTCCAATTTCGCCAGGGCCAATAGTGCAGCTTCGGCGAATTCTGCTTGATTGTTACTGTTCCCGTTGATGGCATCCAATAAGGTAGCAACGTCGCCTCCCAAAAAAGCATTGCTTTCTACATCATACACTGCTACTACAGTAGTAGCACCGTTCGATAGAATATGAGAACGGACAGACGTTGCTTCCGACGAGAAGGCTAGGTATTCCGAGACGGAAGTTGGTTTGCAATAGATGACCAGTTTTTTGGGCGATTTGTCTGGTTGCGCGTTATTGCTCTTGGCAAACGTCCGGTAGGGAGCTTCCAACAATGCCAGAGGAATTGTTTGCGATCGAGAAGGAATAATGGTCTCAATGCCGCTGTCTGCAACACTCTTGGATAGGAGGTCGAGTACCTGAAAATGCCAACAAACCATTGTTTGTAAAAACATTAGGATGAGTTAGTGATATTCAGAGTATAAATCATTTACAAGAAGAAAATATTCCCCCACGTATACAACTTAGAACCGCGACAACAATACACACCAAAGGTGGAGCACGGGCTCCAAAGCCCAAAACGGTTGCGGTTGTCATTTGCCAGCAAACAGAGATTGTGTTTTGAAAAAGGATGAGAATCGAAGCAAGAGTTGTTCGGTAATAGATTAAAATTGTGGTTTGTTCTGGTCGAGATTGCCAGAAAGTGCGCAGTATATTTCTGTGGAAACCGCAAGCTTACAATATCAATATATCGTTTTCAGAAAGGCACTTTTTTGATATCAGTGGATTTTTCGATGGATTCGGCTCCTGTCGGTTACATCCAAAATCACAACAACATGATGTCGGTGGTCACAACAAAAAACTAATCAATTTGCGCGAGGCCGCGCACTTTAGCTTTAACCCTAAAATCTGAATATCTTTTCAACTTTTGGTGCCAAGTGGAATGAAGAACAGGTCTGCAAGGATAATGGATGATGTCCTTGATTGTACTACCAGGTACAGCAGTATCGGCTCCTCAATAGTAGGCCCTACCCTGGTAGTAGTAGTACTAGTAGTAGTACTCTGTACTGCACCAACTCTAGCTACTACTCTAGCTACAGCAGTGTAGTGGTGGTTTACGGCGTGCTTTTAATAATTTTTGTCTGTTTAATTCATGATGCCTTGATGTACCCACACCCTCACCAAAAACAATTGATTTACACCCCCGCACAACGATGATTAAGGTACTGTTCCATGTCCTTTTCTCGGCACTGATGCTGCTCACTAGTAGCCATGCCATGACAGATAAAGCCACTGGCATAAGCTTTGCGCCGAAGCTAAACGAGTTGAGTCTGTTTGGTGTGGGCGTGCGGAAGAAAGGCCCCATCAAGGTTTGTTTTTCAATGGCACCAGCATCCCTTGGAAGTTTCATTTCTATGTCTTATGATCAATGACGTGCTGATATCTGACATTCTTTTCTCCAATACCCTGCCTGCCTTCGTACTTCGTACACTGATGAATACCAATACGGCAAACAAGGTCTACTCGGTTGGAATGTACTGCACAGAAACCCTCAAAGAGAAGCTATCTACCATATCAAGAACTGCCGACAAGGGAAAACAAGCTCTGGTGGCACTGCGAAATGGCGTTAAAGAAGATCCTTGCACATTTTTGCTGGAAATGAATTTCAAAGTTGGAGCCGAGAAAATGGCCAATGCCATTGCCGAATCGGTGAGCCCCCGCTATGATGGACCAGCCTCCGATGTCGAAGATTTGAAACGGCTCATACAGAAAGGAGTTTCAATAAAAGGAGCTGTCAAAAAAGGTGATCAAATCCAATTTGATTGTTCCGAAGAGGGCCTTGGCGTGACTGTTTGTGGCAAGGATCAAGGCAACGTTGCCAGTGGTGGACTGGCTTCGGCATTTTGTGATGTGTACCTAGACGACAAATCTGTCAGTCCTACATTGGCAGATAGTTGTCTTGCAGAGTGTTGCTCGCTTTAAGAACGATTTGAATTGGACCATCATGCCGATGCGAGTAATAGAAAGACCAGAAAGGGAGGACGATGATTTCCTATTAAATGAGGCTAGGAACCTCCCCGGATCTATACGGTGCATGTGTATAAACGCTAGTGTCTATATTATTGGATACATGATTACATGAGCATGCTATCAGTATCTTTCGATGACAAAGATCTTTCTTCTTTCCAGGCTTGGGTTCCAAATAGCTCGCGTCGAATCTCGGGCGTAATTTTGGGATGAAAGTGCTTCTTCATCGCCAAACGCAAAGAGTTTCTAGCTTCGTCCTGAACTTCGTTCTTATATCTCTGTACAAAAACCAAAAGTGACTGATGCCAAAGCACAGGCATTTCTCGATCATCGTTGATGAATCCTGCAAAGTGCCTTACCAAGCTGCCAATGACAGGAGCTGGCAAGGAGTACTTCTTGTTCAACAAGGTTTTGATGAAAATGGAAGAAGCGCCACTGTACTCCATCTGAGCAAGTTTGTGAATAGCAACCGCTGAATGCAGCACTGGAATTGTGACCCGCTGTAATACCGATGCCACAATAGCTGCCTCGCGCAGTGTGCAGTTCTCTCGGCAGAGTGGCAACAAAATACCCTTGAAAAAGGCAGCTGGTTTGTACACGGATTTTTTCAACGCCATGTAATAGTGATAATTCAACTTTTTGCTGCTTTGAATGTCCGCACGCACAGCATCCAGCAAAACCAGATTGTAAAATCGTTGTGCCATTTTTGGATTGAGGTTGGAAGCAAAAATTCGAGTTGCTGCAAACATTGCTTGTGGCGTCCACATGTCGGGTCGCGTCAAATATAATACTTCCTCCCAGTTGCTCAAGGAAGGAATAACTTTGAAAGCCTTTGGTAGCTTTCCAGATGTGTACCGGCTCAAGATTTTTCCAATGTCTGTGTAAACCTCTACTACTTTTGCAGGCATTTCCTCCAGCTCAGCCTCCTGGTCGCCAGATTTTTCGGTTTCCCTTTCATCAATCTTCTCTAAAATAAGATCTGCCAAAGTCTTTCGCTCAACTGTATTGTTCATCATGGATGCTACCAAGGCTTCATCCTCCTCTGAAAGGCCAGTTGTTCCCTCTGCCAAAGTTACGTATCCCTCACCTTCTTCAATGTAAAGCCTACCAAAATGAGGTTCGATTCAGATCCTTAGTAAAACATCATGACAAATCGATATCGACACAATCCACTGAATTAACTCACTCTTCGCCTTCCACATCCAAAAGACCTTCGTCGTCCTCCTCTTCTTCGTCGTCGCTGTCGGGTTCTACCATGTCTGATTTTCCTTCTCTGCGACTTTTTTGTCGACGCATTTCTTCTTCTGCTTCGACCTCAAATCTTTGTTCTTTGCTCAGCTTGAGAATTCTGTCAGAGGATTTTTCATCCAATAATTGAATATTGTCGTCTTCGCCTTCATCCAATCCCGAGCGACGACGAATACCTCGGGTGGAAGCATACTTGTTTCGATTCTCGTCATCCTGAATGGTTTGGCCCAAAGGTTCGTGACGAGCTGACTGGGAGGCCAGTGCTGCCGAGCGGATCTTTTTTATCTTAGGCATGTTATTGGAATATTTAGAGCTTTATTATGTGGTAGCTATAACGATAATGCTGAAGAAATAAGACGTGTAATTTCGTCAAGGTTTGTCCCGTTGTCAAACTGGGTCGATATTTTTTTTAACCCAGACCAAAATAATATTGAAAATTGTGCATACACTGTTTGGTTCAGGACTGGTGGGAAGTGATGCACGTATCAATCAGGTAATGAGCTTTCGTATGCCCAACTACTACTACTCTAGCTAGTAGTAGTACTCCGAGTAGTAGTCTAGTAGTAGTAGACTAGCTAGAGTAGCTAGTAGCTAGAGTAGAGCTACAGTGATTATTAGATGACGAATTTCGCCATACCGTGATACTCCAAATATCAGCTATCAATACTCTCCTCGAGGAGAGACCTACTAATCAAGAAAATGGCAGCAATTTATAGATACACAAGTGTATCAATCATAACAGAGTCGGATTAATTTATTCGTATTAAGTACGTAGTTCATTAAACTAGAGAGGCGCCAAATTTACCATTCAGTTGCTCCGGTGGCAGGAGCAGCATCGCCTTCCCAGCCCCCTGCGTATCCGTCGCCGGCAGGAGCAGCGGCGCCATCGAATCCACCAGCAGCATCAGGTGCGACATCAGTGACCATGCCATCCTCAAAGACGGCAACGTTGGTGTTGGCGGCAACAGCGGCGGCGGCAGCTTGTTCGTCCAGCTTGGCGGCCTGTTCGTCTTCGCTCTTCTTGAGCTCTTCGGGGTCGCGGTGGAAGAAAAGATCAACAGGGACATCCCAGTCTGCGGCGCGGGAAACGCTTCCACGCAATCGGAGAATTTCGCGTGCCAAAAGCCAGTACATGAGACCGATCGAGTCCTTTCCCTTGTTGTTGGCAGGAATGGCGACATCGACGTACTGGAGGGGAGAGTCGGAATCGCATAGGGCAATTACGGGAAGATTCACATAAGAAGCCTCCTTCACTGACTGAGAATCTGTGCGAGGATCAGTGACAATCAACAAACGGGGTTCCTTGAACTGCTTTGTGATCTGATTCGTGAAGGTACCAGGAGTGTAACGTCCGGCGATGCATTGGGCTCCAGTGTAGTGAGCAAACTTGAGAACGGCGCGCATACCGTATGGTCTAGCACTGATGGCAATGATATCCTCGGGATTCTCGATGGCAGCAATAACACGAGCGGCAAGGACCATCTTTTCCCAGGTCTTTCCAATGTTAAGGATGTGGACTCCATCGTTACGACGACGCCAAATGTATTCTTGCATAGCCGAATCGGAGTTACGAGTTCCAGTGTGGACTCCAGCGGATAGCATCATCTGGATGTCCTCCTCCTTGGGCTGGAGGATGGGGGGAAGAGACGAAAACGTAGCCATGGTAACGGTTATTACTATTATTATTTGTTGAAATTGATGTCTGCTATCAAGGATAGATAGATATCAGATATGTAGATACGTGGCGTAGTTGTAGGTTGTAGTCCTATCATGCAAGTCCTTGTTGTGTCCGTCCACAGGTGAAAAAGGAAGTCGAGGTAAGTGGTAAACCAACACCTGGCCGGGTGGATGAGGAGACAATTATTGAAGTTCAGTCTTGCTCGTGACCCATTTTCTTCGAGGTGTCAACGAAACAGGTGAATAGAAAATACAGGGCCGAACAAGGAAACACAACGCGAATACATCCGATCTTGGCGTTGTCTGTTCGAGTACCACTAAACAACCAGCTTGCAAATCAAAAAATTGAGAACGCTCCAACTAGATCTACTCAAGTGCTAACCATATTACACTATGCATGTCTCAGGAACACATAGTCGCAACTGACAGTGTCTTTGGATGCATCGATCTTCTGCATTCCAAACAATTCCAACCGGAAGAATACTTCATATCTGCCACTGTGGTATCCTTCTTCGTTACCTGATCAATTTTCTGTTGACACCACCTTGACCTGCTGCAACAGTTTCTTTCTGCATTCCTATTATTCATTATTTTGTGTTACTAATCGACACTCTAGTTTCTTTTTGATCCTAAAAGCTAAAAGATAGCAAACTACAAAAGATGATTATTTTTCCTACTCTGCGCTTCGCTACCCGTCGCACTTTCACTCGACTTAAGAATCACCGACATTTGGCCCCTCTCACCCACTATAGATATTTGTCATCTGCCCCTGTTGAATCAATCCATTGCGTGAAAACATACGACCGAAATAAACTTTCTGGACCACATGGATCGTACATGGAGCAGTACCATCTGTCTCTCAACGAGCCAGAAGTGTTCTGGAGAAAGGCTGCGGAAAAGATCGACTGGTATAAGGAACCACAAACCATCTTACAGCGACCATCAGCCGTTGACAAGCCTCACGAGTACCGTTGGTTTCCTGACGGGATAATGAACACTTGCCACAACTGTCTCGATGTTCACATCGAGCAAGGACGTGGTAACACTCTGGCTCTGATCTATGACTCGCCTGTGACAAACGTCAAAAAAGCATTTACCTACTATGAGCTATTGGATAAGGTTGCCACCTTCGCCGCAGGATTAAGTGAAAAGGGAGTTGTAGCAGGAGATCGGGTGGTGATTTATATGCCCATGATTCCCGAGTATGTGGAAATTATCGTGTACAGCTGCGATCACTCTTGCACCACAAATTATTTGTGCTGACCTTCTTTTTCTCTTTATGCATTCTCCTTTCAGGGCTGTGATTGCCATGTTGGCGTGCTCCAGAATCGGTGCTGTTCACAGCGTTGTTTTTGGAGGATTTGCGGCCAAGGAATTGGCGACTCGTATCACCGATTGTCAGCCCAAGGTAATTGTTTCGGCGTCCGCAGGTGTTGAGCCAACACGAGTTGTTCCGTACAAGCCGCTTTTGGACAAGGCATTGGAGCTCGCCAATCATAATGTGCAATCCACAATCATTGTTCAACGACGAGATGTGGAGGAATGTGAACTAGGTCCCAACGAACAAGATTACGATGAATTCATGGCAAGCCAAACGAACAAGGCTGAACCAGTACCATTGCCAGCCAATCATCCGCATCACATGTGAGTCTGCTGAAACCGAAATTGATGCATCGATGTATGATTACCAGGTACAAGTAATCTCACAGTAGTGAAAATCGCTTTTGTTTTTATACAGATTGTACACCAGCGGGACAACAGGAACGCCCAAGGGAGTTGTTAGAGATACGGCTGGAATGGCTGTTGCTCTTAAATGGTCCATGGGAGCATTCTACAATTCCAATCCAGGCGACGTCTTTTGGGCGGCGAGCGACATCGGCTGGGTGGTTGGCCATTCTTATATCGTCTATGGCCCACTGCTCAATGGGTGCACAACCATTTTGTACGAAGGAAAGCCCGTTGGAACACCTGACGCTGGAGCCTTTTGGAGAGTCATTGAAGAATACAATGTCAAGACATTTTTTACGGCTCCAACTGCTTTTCGAGCCATGCATCAGGCAGACCACCATGCAGAGTTGGCAGAAAAATATGATTTGAGTTCTCTCGAAACAATTTTTCTTGCCGGTGAGCACAGTGACCCGGACACTCTTCACTGGGTTGAAAATTCCCTTAAAAAGTACAATATCCCATGTATCGACCATTGGTGGCAGACCGAGCTTGGATGGCCAGGCGTAGGAAATGCAATCGGCAAGTTTTGTTGTTGCATTATGTTCATTTTTTCTTGCAGCAAAAGACTTGATCGCTCAAATTATGTGTTTGCCTTCCTTTTCAACTCGTAGGACTCGGTAGAGTGCCAACAAGACACGGAGCCTGTGCCGCGCCAGTTCCTGGGTTTGAATTGGCCATTGCCGATGATGATGGTAACATTCTCCCGCACAACAAACTAGGGGATATGATTTTGAAGCTTCCTTTACCTCCAGGCACTCTCACGACCCTGTACAATGACGAGGACCGCTGTGTTCAAAGCTATTTTGCCAGGTTCCCTGGATTCTATGATACCGGAGATGCTGTATATGTGGATGACGACGATTATGTCCATATCATGGGCAGAAATGATGACGTGATCAACACAGCTGGTCATCGACTGAGTCCAGGTTCCATGGAAGAAATCTTGATGGACCACGAAGAAGTTGGTAAAGCATGAAAAATTTTGTTTTGTTTTTTATACTTGCTAGTAGACTCGCTCGATTTTTTATTCTTTTCTCATCTGCTTTTATGCTATCTTCATAACAAACGCCGCATCACAATTTTTCTAAAAAGCTGACTGCGCCGTCATCCCTGTGAAAGATGCCTTAAAAGGACAAGTACCTGTCGGATTTGTAATTTTGAATTCTGATAGTGTCGTTGACCATAGCGTCATAGAGAAGGAGCTCGTGAATATGGTTCGAGAGTCGCTAGGTCCTGTCGCCTCTTTCAAGAAGGTTGCCGTTGTCAAGGCTCTGCCCAAGACAAGATCTGGCAAGACCCTTCGAGGTACCATGAGCAAGATTGCAAATGGCGAAGAGTATAATATTACACCTACAATCGAAGACCCAACCATTTTTGAATATCTGGAACCCGTTATTCGAGATGCCTTTGCAAGGAAGGGCTGATAATAGGAAACAATAATATGGAGAAGGGGCGCTTTGCCTTGAATTAGCCTCGCTAAACCTTACCACTGCAATTTTTGCCGCGCGATTATTACGCGAACTACCTGCTTGTGTCTGTGCCGGCTATTATTTTACACAATACTAATATCCCTGATAAAAAGCTTGAAGTTCCAGGTTTTGTAATACTTGCAGCTAACCTTTAGAAGTGCTGCTGTGGATTGCAGTAGCTTGCAAGAAGCCGTACGAGGACGATTCTTTGTGATCAGAAGCAAACTTTATTGTCAGATTGTCAAATCCCTCCTACAAGTTTTCATCAAGAATTCGGCGATCGCTACGGCGTGGAGTCCCTTCGTACTGAGCCTCCTACTTGAGACAATCAATGCCCTTCCAAAAACTGTGTTCGCACTGAGTAGGTCTCAGACACGCCCTGTTAAACTTCATCCAAATAATGGCAAACGCTTTTGGCCGTTTCCAGTATTTTCTATTCTAAGAGACCGTCAAAATAGTGGCGCAAGAGTGGCCAACTCTGTTCCGTAGCCAAGTGTTTAACGAGTTTGGCGACGGCCACACGATCGTTGTCAGAAAAATATTCCGGGTACTCTTTTCCTCGTATAAAGGTTGGAGCTTCACTCACGGCAGATAGCTGTAGGAAGTCTAATAATTGGCTGACGGTTTCGTCAAAAGCTTCCGTATAATTTTCGTAAAAAATGAAATGGACTGGAATTTTCATACGATCATCCGTGACTTGCATGGCCAAATTGTGAAATTGCGTCCATCTGTGAATATCAGCTGCACAAGGGGCCTTTGCAAACAGTTGCTTGGTCATGTTGCTGAGTAGACTCATATTTTTCATTTTAGAAGCTGCTGAGTAATCGACAAAGCGACACCACTTGCGGAAGCCTTCTTCACTGCTGTTAAACATTGCCAGCATTTCGCTTTTGCTGTCTTCACTGTCGATCCAGCTTTTTCGTTGATGGTGGAGTCTTGCTACCAAGTTGTCAAAGGGATTGCGAATGATATGGACTGCCTTTTTGGGAATGCTGGCATTGTAGGCTGATTTGATCGATATTTCTTTTCCGTCGACTTTTTTGTTGCCGGATCGACATTCTCTTTCAAATTGTTTGGCATCCAATATGTAGCGATCAGGCGAACATCGAATACAGAATCCTCCGCAATGCGTTTTTGTCAAAATGTATTTCGAATACTTTTCCTCGGGGAATCGAAAGAATGGACCATCCAGTAAGTTTGGACTAATGGGGATACTAGTCTTATATCCAGTCACTTCAGTGCCGTAGTTGGTTGCTGTAGTTGTATTGGAAATACCTTGAACCAGTTTGTTTGTGTATGTTGTTCCCTGTGTCGCCCAGAGAATTATTTTGAAAAGAAAAGGATACAGTGTTAGCTGTGAAATCATCAATATAATATAGTGTCCTCTCTCCCACCTATTCGACTCCAATATCCAATACTGAATACTCCATCTGACATACCGAATTAGGAAAGGACATGAGCCAAATCACTTGTGGAACTCTTGCCGCACTTCCGTCGCTCTTTTGGTCGATACGTTTGACTTTGTCCAGAACAGAGTCAATAGAACCTTGCTGCTTCATCTTGACCTCATGAGAATCGGCATCAGCAGACGCAACAGTGGTCGCATTTTTAAACTCAGAAGATGTTACAATGCTATCGTTAAGATGAGCAAAGTAACTCATGGCCTGGGTCCACGCAAAGACAGCTAGGACAACCGATAATAGGCACCATCTTTGATATTGGTACGAGCTTGCTGCTATTGACTGCAGCCCCGATGGAGTATTTCGTTTCTCGTCAAGCCTTGTGGCTGAAGTTGTTGCAAGCATCGTCATCTCACGGCCAACGGCCAACGCTTTCTTCTTTAATTGGATATTTTTATGAGGATATTCTGGTAACCACGTAATGTTAAAATCTACTGTACATTGATTGTTATGAATAATTTGCCAAGGTTTGCGATGATGTACGAGGAGATGGGAGTTGTGTAGTTTGTAGAGAAGGATGATCACAAGTAATTCAAAATGTGAGGAACGTTACTCCGGCGAAGATTTTTTTTACGTTTTTACTTTTTACGTATTTTTTCCACAACATACAAAATAAATAACTGACAAATAGCTAATAATGATAATATTATTATTTACTAGTACTATATCGGAACTCGTACATGGTGCTCGGGTGGCGTTCTTTTAACTTGCTTCGAAGAATCGATGGTCGTGCTACGATATTTTTCGCTCAATGAGTCGAAAGCAGCATATCCTTCCTCCTGCCACCCCAGGCGTAATGTTTTAGTTTTAGTGGATAATACTAGAGTAGTAGTCTAGCTAGTAGTAGTATTAACTTCGCAACCCCAAATCCCCATCCGATCATCCTAACCTCGAGCACAGCCATAATATATATTATTATACTATTCTAACTTCCAACCCTGATACTTAAAATCAGACCAATCCATTACCATGTCTAGCGGTGGACCTCCAGGAGGGAAGGGCGGTAAAAGTCTTGATTTAATGAAGCAGAGACTGGGTAAGATTATAATTGCATGTATGATGGTACTCTATAATGTATAATGGTATAATGGTATGGCTGAATCAGGCTCGGACCTCATCACACGATACCTACTTCACGCGCCACTTTTACGAAGCACAGGCGGACAAGCAGAACCAGCTCCTGTTGGAGAGGCACCTACGGGATCACCAGCAGCTCCTGCTGCAGGTGTCAGTGGAGATCAACGAACGGCGCAAGCTGCCACTCCCTTCAATAATCCAAATGCAATCAATCCCAATGCAGGTGGTCGGCCCAAGGGCAAGAACTTCGCAGCCATGGCGAAGAACGCCGGAGCTCGACAATCTCCTGTGCCAGCTCCTGTTGTAGCGGCACCTGTTCCAATGGCGGGTTCGACGGCTGTGGGCAAGCCAAAGGGGAAAGATTTTTCGGCCATGGCGTCTCGTATGCCCCCTCAGCAACAGCAGCCGTTACCACCACCACCGCAACAACAACAATACCAGCAGCAGCAGCAGCAGCAACGCAGTCAATATCCACCAACCCACCAAGGCCAACCAGGGCAACAGCAGAGAATGGGCTCTCCACAAGGAGCCCAGACCCAAGCTCAACGTGAACGGGCCTTTGGTATGTATGTGTATGCACTCATATTTATGTTTCAAAAAGAAATCCTGCGTACATGATGAATCTGCTGCTAATTTATTTGCCCTTTGTCGACATCATGATGCAGCCATGCAAGCTGCCGCACGAGCTGCTGCTGGGCTACCTCCGCTCGAACAGCCGACCGCGACATCGGTTTCTACGGTGCCTCCGCCCATTCAAATGGCCGCCCCGGGCACGAGGATATCCTCAACAGCATCTAAACAAGGACAAGTGCAGCCTGTATCCTACGTCGATAATTCCAGTGTGAATTCCGTGGCAGCACAGACACAAGCTGGTGCGAGGATTCAATCGACGGGTGTAAGACGCGCCTCAAGTTCCGGCAACAACCAGCCGTCTCCATCGAACCAAAGAACATCGACGGGACATCCCGGCCACAGCCAGGCCGCGGCAACTGCTGCTCAACTGCAACAGAAACAGCAGTTGGTTCAACAACAAGCTGCTCAGCAGCAACGACTCCAACAGCAAAAAGCCGTTCAACAACAGCGACAGTTCCAGGAGCAAAGAAAGAGGCAGCAACAACAACAGCAAGCCGCCAGCGCACGTCCCACACCACAGCCTTCTCTAACTGAGGCCCGCTTGTCATCGCAGACTCGCGCAGGAGCACCACATATGGCCCCATTAGTTGGAGAGCGCATTGCCGACCTTGTCAAGTCACTGGATCCCAACTATACCATTGATACAGCCGCGGAAGAACAGCTCCTGCAATTGGCCGATGATTTTCTCGATCAAGTGACGCGCCAGAGCATGCGCATGGCATCGCATCGGGGTAGTAAGACAATGGACGTACAAGACTTACAATTGGTGTTGGCAAAACAATGGGGAATCGTGGTGCCTGGACTGGGTGCTCCGACCTTTCGTCCCAGCAAGAGTGCCAAGAGCTCTACTGCATCCTCTGGCGGTGCGAAGCGACGAGCGTCTGAATCTAATCTTGCGGCAGGGGGTAGCAAATCAAAGAAGGCGAATACGAGTGGTTCGGTTCCTCAGCAAACTTAGTTTTTGGATCGGCGGCCTTGCTGCAGCGATAAGTGGATGTTCCTATTCTCATCCGCGTAAATAACATCATCCACCTCAAATCATGAAGTGCGAAGGGCAACATCAGAAAATCACTTGAATGTAACTCTCCGTTCAGTGATACAAAAAGAACGTAATAGAAATCACATCTACTAGAAGAAAGGTGCTTTTTCAGCGCTTATTAATGAATTAATTGTCCATTCCTGTACGACATATTATTCATCTAACATATCAGAAACAAATAAAATGAGATTATTTGACTGTTTACCACTTTCCTGTGAGATGAAACACGTCACACCGACCCGAAAGGTAATCAAGCCTTGGTAACGCAAATGGCCACAGAATAGAGATGGATGACAACGCCCCAGCCTTGTCAGATTGAATAAAAGATACAAAGAGTCGTTGCTTTCGTTCGGACTAAAAACGTGATAAGCCCGACTTGGCAGCAACAAGAGAACACAACCAAAAGAGAGATATCAAGAGACCTTTGTTTCCCCTACTCAAAATTTGGTCTTCTTGGTGCCCTTTCCTTGCGATTTATTGATAAGGGACTTGTGGATGTGAGGAATGACACCTCCACCGGCAATTGTTGCCTTGATAAGCGCATCCAATTCTTCGTCACCACGAATAGCAAGTTGCAAATGGCGGGGTGTGATACGCTTGACCTTGAGATCCTTGCAGGCGTTTCCAGCCAACTCCAAGACTTCGGCAGTCAGGTACTCAAGAATGGCCGAAGTGTAGACAGCAGCTGTGGCTCCCACTCGATGTCCATGGTGAACGGAGTTCTTCAAGAAACGGTGGACACGACCAACGGGGAACTGAAGTCCAGCCTTTGACGATCGAGATTGAGGGGCTTTCTTAGAGGTTGGGGCTTTTCCGCCCTTTCCTCCCTTGCCGCCTTTTCCTCCTTTGCCGGACTACGATTTTATGATTTACAAATGACACGAATGGTAGTAAAGGTGGAAAAAATTAGATAAAAGATTGCACTTTGATGGCTATGTGCACCGGCTGAGATGGACAACAAACAACACATAGGACTGGATGCATCTGCCGATGGGTCCGCCTCCGGCATCTGTATCCCCTCCGTGGCTTGCTAACTAATCTAACTATCAAAACAATTGTCGACATCGTTCATTTGTTACAAGACTGTCTTACCATGATTGCTACTAGTGTTGTTGTTGGGTGTTGGGTGTTGGGTGTTGGGTGTTGGGTGTTGGGTGTCGGGTGTTGATGCAGTAATAATCAGACAGTCCGACTTGAATGAAATTGTGTTGTCTCTCTTTGGTATCTCCGAATGCTCGATTTTGAACCGAGCAAAGCGTTGGCGCCCTCGACCTGCTGGCGTCAAGGTCTTTTAACTAAACAAGTTCAAACAGCATCACAACCAATAGTATTTCTACAACAAATCACATTACGACGCACATCAACTCAGTCATTCTTCTCTGTAGTTTTTCCGGCTTTTTTAATCTTCCGCTAGTAGTAGGTAGTAGTCGAGCTACTGTACTAGTAGGAGATAGGCGGCAGTAGCCACCAGTATTAGTCTAATACTGCTACTGAGTAGTACTTTCGGCTGCAAGAAACGCTAACGCTTGGCATTTGACAAGTTGAACTCGCGACGTCTGAGTATTGCTGGCGCCAAAGGGGCAAGGGCTTTTGGGCGAAACGCTGGCAGCCTGGAATAGCTGATTGGCACAGCACGAGAAGCCCCTGGGCCATTTTGTGTCGTGGGTGTGGGCGGGTTGCTGCATGTCTTCCGCTGGAGCTCTTCTAAAAGATCTTGCTGCGGAAAGATCAATCCTTTCTAAGCATCTACTCCAGCTGGTATTCGCCATATTTACTTCTAATTAGCCAGTCGGAGTAGTCGAATAGCATTTAACACTACTAAACTACCAGTACTAGAGATTCCTACTCAACTAATTCGATTGGAGAACTGTAGGTAGCTCTACTCTAGTCTAGTAGAAAGGCTGACAAACAAAAAAATTAATTAGCACTCGAGTTGACAGTACATGTAGTCTAGACTACTAGATGATTTGCTTGCCTGTCGTGAGTCTCCTGAAGTACAAGTACTGAATTAATTCGGATCACATCATACCGGTAGCTGCTCCAAAGATTGTTTTCTATTTTGGTACTGGTAGCTAGCTACAGTAGTAGCTACTGTAGTACCACCAGGTACCTGGTACGGAGTAGTAGTAAGTACTGAAGTACGGAGTATGTAGTACCACCAGCAGTGCCAGGGTAGAGACTCTGAATTCGAATAAATAACACCTGGTAGTTAGGTCTAGTACGTGGAACAGTATCATCATCATCATCTTCATCGTTTTTAGTAGTCTAGTACTGTACGGGTGTACCAGGGTACTACCAGGTAGTAGTACTAGCTACTCGTAGTATTGCTTACTACCAGGTACCATACAATTAAATTATCGTACTGTAATACAGTATTTCTTATTGGCTAGCGAAAGGATTATGGGGTAAAATACAGTAGAATCTTCCTCTTGCTCCCTTGAAAGATCGACAGCCGACGAATTTCGTCCGTAACACATTTGAGAATCATTTTTTCCAAAGATCCAACAGCTCTGCTTCGCTCCCATGATCATCATTCATCAGTAATATTATTATCATTACATTTTTTGCTTCGCAACAGCCAATACATTCATCATTAATATTTGAAATTGGAAGTATTAACCTATTTCGGTCTTAGCTTTTATTAATAAATTCAGAGCAAGTACTAGCAAAATCGACAGATATATTTACTAGTATATAGGTATAGTTCTAAACTGAAATCATGAGCAACAACAGCTACCAGAAAAATGGCAGTGTAGGCGTGTACAATGAGATTCCCGATGGAGAATCTTCCGGCGGAGGGAAGAAGAAGACGCTCATGGCGGCTATTTTCGTCACGATCGTTGCCATTGGCGGATATTACTTCTTTCACTCGCGACAGCAGCACTCAGGTGCCGCGGTCGCCAAGGTCATGGAAAAGGCTGGTGTGGACATTAGCTCTTCCGGCAAGCTGAAGCTTTTTGACTCAGAAAGTATGTATGCTACTGTTGTGTATATTTTTGGGGGAAAATTTTACTACTGCTATTTGGTGTTGTTGTGTCTGGTGCATTGACTCTTCTAGTAGGCATTATGCATCATGTTTCAAAGTAATGTCGGAGGGATACCTTTCGTCTTTCGTTCAGCCGGTTTGCTCAACAGACAATATTTATTTCATTTCCCGCATGAATTCCGACATACTCAAATTTGTTTTTCCTTCTTTTGAAACTTTTTCACTTTTCAACTGCAGAGCGTTTTGTCATGGAAGATTTTGATGCTTCCTCTACGTTTTCCTCCTTTCTTCCTGGAGTCGCTGGATATTTTGGACGCCCTGTTTGGGCCTTTTACGTGAACCGTGGCCAAGGAATTGCATCCTTTGGTACCGCCACTAAAGATTATCCTATCCTCGAATTCAACCCCGCCAACAAGGCATATCAGCTTACTCCCTATGTTGGTTTCCGATCTTTTGTTCGAGGAAGCCGTTTGAAAGGAATGACTTCCTTTGAAGTAGAACCTTTCACCCCCGAGCGCAGTCGAAACTTGCTACAGAAGGATGATGACCCTTCCTTACCGAAGCGGGTTATGTATGTTGGCGCCAACGAAATGGAAATTCAAGAACTGGACGGCGAAAATGGACTCACTACCAACGTCGAATATTACACTCTACCTGAGGAAAATTTTGGAGCTCTTGTTCGTCGTGCTACATTTACCAACAGCGGAGATAGTGAGTTGACATTGGATATCCTTGACGGACTTGCCAAAATGGAACCTTTTGGGGGACAGTTGGACGGTATGCTGAAGAACATGGGAAGGTGAGCACAGAAATTTGGGAGTATATAGCTGCTGGCGACGATTGGTCCCTTATACTCCGAGTTGCCGACGGTTTTCTTACTCTCTGTTGCTTTTTTCTTTCATAATTTAGAACTCTTGAAGGTTGGTTTGGAGTGGAACATGCTGATGATACTTTGACCATGCCCTTCTACAAGTTGTCTACTGAACCAGGAGATTCTGCATCGGTCAAAATTGAACAGGCCGGTCACTACATTCTTGCATTCATCGAATCGGAAAATGAAAAAGCTGAACTTCTCCCCATCGTCTTCGACACAAACAAAATCTTCGGGAAGAGTACTTCCCTTGGATCTCCCCGTGGACTTCGTTCTTCCAGTGTTCAAGATATTTTGGATGGTGACCAATACGGCGATGCCAAGACTTCTAGTGCCTTCGCTGCCGTTAGTCAAGCCAAACTCAAGCCCGGCGAAAATATTACGATTGCGGCGGTCTATGGAAAGGCTGACCACATTGAGGTTGTCCCTCAAATCAAGGAAATTGTTACTCAACCAGGTTACATCCAATCCAAGGCCATCGGGGCCAAGACCTTGATCAACAATCTGACTGCCAGCGTTGAAACAACTACCGCCAACCCCCTTTTCGATGGCGCAGTGAAGCAAATGTTCTTGGACAACAGTCTTCGCGGAGGTATGCCAACTATTCTTGGTAATGTAGAAGGTACCGCCACCTACGATGAAGACCCCGGGGTCAAGGTGTTCCACGCCTTTTCGCGGATTCACGGAGACCTGGAACGTGACTACAATGCGTTCAATATTGCACCTTCATATTTCTCTCAAGGACCCGGTAACTACCGCGACGTCGCCCAGAATCGCCGCGACGACGTTGTCTTTACTCCTCGTATGGGAAGTTTCGATATACAGGAATTCCTCTCCTTCATTCAAGCTGATGGCTACGAGCCACTGACTGTTGAAGCTGTCGTCTACATGTACGATAATGAAAAGGAGGCTGCAAAGGCGGCCAAAAAGGTCACTAATGACCCGAAGAGTTTTGACACTTTGACCAAGGTGTTGACTGGAGGGCCATTCCGCCCTGGGCAATTATTTGACCTCGTTGCTCTGCTCAACATTACGGTCTCCGTCAGCAATGAGGATTTTGTCAATATACTTGTGGCTGGCGCAGACGATTATCCCATGGCTCAATTCGGGCAAGGATACTGGGCAGATCACTGGGATTATTACATCGATATGATTGAATCCTATTTGAGTATTTACCCCGACACTGAGGAGGCTCTGATGTACGACACTTCTCTACGTTATTTTTTCTCTACCGCCACGGTCAAGCCTAGAAGCAAAAAATACATTTTGACCCTCACTTTCGACGGAAAGAGCAAACACGTTCAGCAGCTTGATGCAACCTATTTCGATCAAAATAAGGCAATGGAACAGGAAGCCTTCCGCGACCAGAACACGGGACGTATTGGAATTGACGCAAATTGGCAACGCACACATGAAGATGATGCTTTCCGAAGCAGTGCAATCGCCAAGCTTTTCTTGCTCGGAAGTCTCAAGTTCGCTATGCGTGATGCCTATGGTATGGGTATTGAATACGAAGGTGGGCGTCCCGGATGGCTGGACAGTATGAATGGACTTCCTGGTATGTAATCTACTGTTGGATGGATTTTGCTTGAAACGCTGCGTTTTCTTTCGCACAATTCACACACCCTTCTTCTTCCGCTTGACAGGCATGATTGGTAGTGGTATGCCAGAAACGTATGAATTGTATTTGCTTTTGAAGTACGTCAAGAGCGTGGTCGACAAGTATGACAGACCTATCGTCGTACCCAAGGAACTCTCTAAGATGATCAATAGCGTCAACCGCGCCTTGAAGAAACTCATGTCCTCTGGCTTTAAGGATCCAGAGGAACTTCCAAAGGACGTTCCTAAAGAATTGTTCGAATACTGGGATGTCGTTGCTGCTGCCCGCGAAAACTACCGCAATGACGTTGAGTATTACTTCTCTGGCAACACAACCTCTTACAAGGCCAAGGAAGTGTCAAGGATGATAGACAATTGGCTAGATGAGATTGAGCTAGGAATTAAGCGCTCTTTTTATTTCGCTACCATTGGTTACGGTGACGATGGCACGAGCGGCATTCCCGCCTGCTTCTTCTCTTACGACGTTACGGATTGGGAACTGAACAAAAATAGGAATGATAAGGGCCTTCCATGCGTTAATGCCAAGGCCATGAAGGTTGGACGTTTCCCCTTGTTTCTGGAAGGACCCGTCAGATATATGAAGACCATTGAGGACAAGGAAGACAAGATGAAGGATGTATACCAGCGAGTTCTCACGTCTGGTCTTCGTGATAAGGAGTTGAAGATGTACTTTTTGTCTGCCAGTTTGAAGGGACAGACGTACGACATGGGTCGTCAAATTGCTTTTGCTCCTGGTTGGCTCGAGAATCAGTCTATCTGGATGCACATGTCTTACAAGTACTACCTGCAGCTCATTCGTGGAAAGTTGTACAAGGAATTCTTTTCGGAAATGAGGGGCGGTGGTATCCTCCCTTTCATGGATGCCAAGACCTATGGTCGTTCTCTTATGGAATGCTCTTCATTCATTGCTTCTTCGGCTTTCCCCGATCCTTCAATTCACGGCGAAGGTTTTCTTGCACGCCTCAGTGGTTCTACTGCCGAGTTCTTGTCTATTTGGAAGCTCATGTTTATCGGGCCGAAGCCATTCTTCTTGAACGATAGTGGCGATGTTGAGATGCAGCTTACGCCAGCTATTCCTTCTTGGTTGTTCGACGACCCTGAAGGCGAAGCTCCTGCGCACTACGATGAAGATGGCAATCTCATCGTCATTTTCAAGCTCTTCGCCAGCATCGATGTAACCTACCACAACAAGCATGGCGGTGATCTTTATGGCGTCCCTCCCAAGAAATACAAGGTCACCATGGCGGACGACTCCGTTGTTGATGTTGATGGGCCTTCAATCCCCGCTGATACTGCTCTCGAGATTCGTCGTGTCAAGGGTGTGAAGACTATTGATGCTTACTTTTAAATGTGACTGGATAATGAGGAATGAGCAACATGTTTGTCAATGTGAAGGTTAGGGTTATTAAATGCTTAATTATTTCTTAACTCAAAGATTTACTCTTCGTTTACTACTCTTTCATTGCAGTCTCGTCGCCTTCAAGCTCTTCCAGTTTCGAACGGATATCTTCCATTTGACAGGCCATGGACTGTGTCTGCATATCAATTTCCTCGTCATCCTGCATGTCCGATTCCTCCGAAACCTTTTCCATTTCCTGTTGAAGGTTGTTCAACATCTCTAAAGCATTCGTAAAGTAGTGACGAGCAAGCTCCTTATTCCCACTTCCCATGTACGTACAGCCAAGCAAATACCAGACTTCGGGTACCTCATCATTTTCAGCCATTAAACTCCCTAAAACATGTACGGAGGCTTTGTAACACTTTATTCTTTCCTGTTCTGCATTTTTCCAGGCGGGCATATTATCTGTATTCACCTCCTCTGCGTCAGGCGCTGCACATTCGAGCAACAATTTCACCGTTTGACATCGGAACTCAAAGCTGGGAAGATTACTGGCGGCATCCACCTCAGCCAACTCGGCAGAGCGCTTTGCTTTCCCATCGTCGAGTCCTACGAGCTGGGCCAAAGCCTCGCATCCTGCACTCATCTTTTTGTAGGCGCGAAGAATAAATCCCGTGGCTTCCGCCTTTCGCTTTTGCGACAATCTGAAACTGGAAGCCGTCTGCAGAGCATCCACCATCGGTTCTCCATCAGTCTCATTGATTTTCAAAGCCAGACAAACGTATGCATCACACTCAGATTCCGCATTTTCTTCAAAACACAAGTCTGTCAGATACAATTCAGCAATTGTAGCACGAGCACTGGCAAGGTTTTGTCTACAGACATTTCATGCGAGGCAAGAGTTAGACTTGCCTGTTGCTAACACTATAATATCAACATGTAATATTCACCAGTTGTTCTCGAGTCCTTACCTGGCCTCCTCTAAAAAGGCTTTGGCTTCGTCCACTCGGCTCTTCTCTACTTCCACGACAGTATCTTCCATTGTTTCGTGCTCAGCAGCACCAGAAGCAGCTGCAGTCTTTAATTCGGTATACTTTGCTTGTCGCCACTCCACAGCCACTTCCAATGATTTTAATCCCTTCTTGTATGCTTCCAAAGCTTCCTGATCGGAACTCAATTGTCCTATGTAAAGATGCAAGCCGGCAAGAGTTTCGTGGTAGACAACTGCTTTCTCTTGTTCGCTACCTTTGGCAGCAGGTGAAGTCGTCCACAATTGAATAGCTTGGTCAAAGTGTTGCTTGGCGGCTTCGTAGTCTCCTAAAGTAGCTTTGGATTCACCCAACTTTTCCAAAACATAGACGAGTTTCTGCGCAGAAAATTCAGGAGAGGTATTACTGCACATTTGTTTCAAAAGAGATTCTGCTTGCAGGAAATATTCCAGGGCCTTTTCAATTTCTTCGGCAGCAGCTGCAGCCTCTCCTGCCTCAACGAGTTGGTCAATAGACGCTGATTTTTTGTTGAGAACAGCTGCATTCTTCGCAAGCCCCTTTTGTTTCTTTTTTGATCCCTTGGGCTTCTTGTGCTTCATCTTGCTATGAAGTAATTGTCGTTGATGTTATCGTTGATGTTATCTTCGTCGTTGATGGGAAAAAAAGTCAATTGTTGTTTTTGTAGAACAAACAAAAATCAAAGTGGACTTTTTTTATTGAGTGGATTTCCCATTTCGGCCGGATGGAGGGATGGACCAAAACATTCGTGACTGATAATTTTGCATGATCCAAACGCTACCGACTACTACTACTACTTGCTAGCTGGACTAGCTAGAATAGCAAACAACCAGTTGCAGACAAACACAAATCCTTCAATACTACTAATACTTAGTAGTAGCTAGTTTTGCCTTTGGCTGTCAATCACAAACCGGCTCTTCTCCTACAATTACTACTTTTTTAACAAAATACCGTCACAATCATGGAAGACGTTATGTGCATAACACCCTTGGGGGCTGGTCAAGAGGTTGGTCGATCCTGTCATGTTCTCGAATTCAGAGGCATGACTATCATGTTGGATTGCGGAATTCATCCAGGCTATGATGGGATGAATGGCCTACCGTTTTTGGACCGAGTGGAACCCGAACAAATCGATGTGCTCTTGCTGACCCATTTCCACTTGGATCATGCAGCCTCAATACCCTATTTGACTGAGCGGACGTCCTTTCGAGGACGAATATTTATGGTACGTCGTTACTCGTAGAGGACGTGGTGCACACGACTTCGTCGATATGTTTCATCGACGCTTGCTTACTTGCACATACTTTGCTCTTTACCTAATACATCACAATGCAGACCCATCCTACCAAAGCTGTCATGCGATTGCTTCTGGGAGATTACCTCCGGTTGCTGTCGATGCGAAATGCAAAAGCTGAAGATGTTTTGTACACGGAGGCCGAATTGCTGTCGTGTCTCGATAAGGTGGAGCTCATTGATTATCACACTACCGTCGACTTGGGGGGTTTAAGCTTTCATGCATTGAATGCAGGACATGTACTCGGTGCTTGCATGTTCTTTTTAGATTTTTTGGGAGGTCGCAAGGTGTTGTACACGGGGGATTTCAGTATGGAGGAAGATCGGCATTTAATGGCTGCAGAAATTCCAGAAAAGAAACCCGATGTTTTGATTTGCGAAGCTACATATGGTGTCCAGGTTCATGCGAGTCGAAGAGAACGCGAAGCGCGATTCTGTGGAACCATCGATCGTGTAGTGTCCCGGAATGGTCGTTGTCTCATCCCCGTCTTTGCCCTGGGAAGAGCGCAGGAACTCTTGTTGATTTTGGATGAATACTGGCAAGCCAATCCCCAATTGCAGAATGTGCCAATTTGGTATGCAAGCAAACTAGCTTCGAGAGCTCTGCGTGTCTATCAGACGTATGCCAATATGATGAACGCCAAGATTCGTGCTCAGATGGATGTCGGTAATCCTTTCCATTTCCGCTTTATTCAAAATCTTAAATCGATCGATGTCAACAACTTTGATGATTCTGGGCCCTCGGTGGTCTTTGCCTCTCCTGGCATGCTGCAAAGTGGCGTGTCTCGTCAGCTCTTTGATAGATGGGCATCCGATCCCAAGAATGGAGTTCTGATTGCTGGGTACGCTGTAGAACATACATTGGCCAAAGAAATCATGAACCAGCCGAAGGAAGTGGTAACAATGGAGGGAAGGCGGCAACCATTGAATTGTTTGGTTGACTATGTCAGTTTTTCGGCCCATGTCGATTTCGTTCAGAATCGCAGCTTTATCCAGCAAGTCAGCCCAAAGCACATCATTTTGGTACATGGACAAAAAGACGAAATGGGTAGACTGAAAAGTGCACTACTCTTACAATACCGGCAACTACCTGAGAACAAACGCCCGACAATTACAATGCCTCCAAATCTACAAGAGGTCAAACTCAAGTTTGCCCGACGAAGGTCCGCTAAGGTGATGGGATCCCTAGCCGATCGCGAACAGGAACCTGTCGAAGGGGAAGAAGTTCAAGGAATACTGGTTACCCATAATTTCCAATCCAAAATTGTTGCGGCAGAAGATCTTGCGGCCTACACGCCTTTGCGTGTTGGCTCTATCAAATCGAAATTACACGTTCCCTTTGTTGGATCCCTCAGTACTGTTCGGCTCTTTTTGACGGAAATGTTTGCCGGTGTCACAGAAACAGAAGAAGATGCAAATGGTGCAGCGGATGAACGAAATGGCGCCGCCGTCACATTCGCTTTGCACGAGGGCAAAATAAAGGTGAGGTGTGGTGTCTCCAAGGGAGCAGTCATTGTCGAATGGGAGGCAAGCCCTGCCGGCGATATGATTGCCGACGCTGTGGTGGCACTGTTGATGCATGCACAGAGTAGCGCTGCGTCGATTCGACTCACAAGCAAGCCATGCCGACATTCACGACCAGATGACAAAGATGATGGAGAACCAGCACAAAAGAAATCCAAAGAAAGTACGAGTGCGACGGAAGTCGGATTGCGCATCATGCACAACACTCTCAAGAAGCAATTTGAAAGTGTCGAGGCTGTGTACGAGGGGTATTCGGCGTCTTACGAGATCAAGCTTGATACGCAACTGGATGCAGCAGTGGAATTAGGAGACGATGGAGTCTTGACGTGCACGGCCAAGGTTGAATTTGACGACGCCTCTGGTTTGAATGCCGTCATTACAGTCGAATGTGAAGACAAGAAAATTGCATCGAATGTGCAAGATTGCTTGCGAAATCTATCCTTGAGCATGGCACCAATTTCAACCTAATGAGAATCGACAAAAAGCTAAATTCGTTGTCATTTTCACGAGTGAGAGATTGAGTTCTTCCCACGTAGTAATAATACCTGGTAACTACTCTACTACTAGCTAGCTAATTCGATTGGAGTAGCACGCTATTTGAAAAGTAGGTACATGTAATGCTGTACCAAACTGTATGCGGCAGGGTACGCAAGAGAGGCAAAAATGTATGGAACAAATATGCGCCTATTGTTTACGTTATTCTGTTTTGTTATCACCATTCCCGGGATATGGAAAAATCCCGGGGCTGTGTATCCAATTTTCCGGAATATCCAAATCCCAGGCTTGTTTGACAATTTACTGATCACCAATTCCGGGATATTGGAAAAACTCGGGATATATTTTATGCTTATATTCGGAATGAATAGTTTAATGTTACATTGTATTTAGATTAGCATTGTCCACCAATCTATTCTAATATTGTACAGCTAAGTTGTTCTATAGATGAATTAAATTAAAGTGCTGGTTCAGCACCTACCTGTTAAATGCTAGCTTAAAAGGGCTTGACCATTTTATTTTAATGCATTAATTCGAATAGGATTTACAGTAATCATATGAATGCAAATAATAGACGAATATTCCAATGAATTAAATTAAAGTGGTTCAGCAGCTACCTGTTAAATGCTAGCTTAAAAGTGCTTGACCATTTTATTTTGATACACAATTGCGAATAAGTTTACAGTAGGTAAAACTGTACACTAGAATAAATACGTTTATTCGAATGAATTAAATTAAAGTGGTTCAGCAGCTACCTGTTAAATGCTAGCTTAAAAGGGCTTGACCATTTTATTCTAATACATTTTTTATACGATTGAGAATAAGTTTACAGTAGGTAAGACAGTACACAAGAATAATCGAATAAATAGGTTTATTTGAATAAAAAAAGAAACGCAACAATTTCTTGTGGGACGAGACTACTAGTAAAAAGCCAGTGTTTTAGCTTTTGCCCGATCGACAGAGTTGTGTTTCTCAGTTATACGATTGCGAATAAGTTTACTGGTGTAGGTAAAACAGTACACTAGAATAATCGAATAAAGAATACGTTTATTGGAATGAATTAAATTAAAGTGCTGGTTCAGCAGCTACCTGTTAAATGCTAGCTTAAAAGGGCTTGACCATTTTATTTTAATACATTTTTTTATACGATTGAGAATAAGTTTACAGTAGGTAAAACAGTACACTAGAATAATCGAATAAAGAATACGTTTATTTGAATAATGAATTAAATTAAAGTGGTTCAGCAGCTACCTGTTAAATACTAGCTTAAAAGGGCTTGACCATTTTATTTTAAAACACTAATAGACCAATACGTTTATTCGAATAATGAATTAAATTAACGAAGGGGTTCAGCAGCTACTACCTGTTAAATGCTAGATTAAAAGTGCTTGGCCATTTTATTTTTATTGGCAGCCAATGGGCCATTATTTAATAAAATCGCACTGAGATGATAGTAATTAGATCACATGCTGTTAAAAATAACAGTTCATATTACTTAAGCCCAACAAATGCTATTTCCAGAAACAACCCCGGGATTGTGTTTTTCCCCAAATCCCAGGGGTTGGGATATCCCTGGATTGGTGATAACAGTTTTCTTCAAAAATTAATAAACTAGAGTAGCTACTAATGTCTAGTAACTTTAAAGAAGCTGTCAGTTGCACTTGTCCGGTTGACTGAGTTGAAATCCTACCACTTTCCATCTACAAGACTTTACTGCTTAGCCTTTTAATATATCACACTCAATAGGAGAGAGAGTAAAGTTTCTCAGAGGGAGAGAGACGTTCGAACACTGCAAACATGGCGACTGCTGAACATGCTGCCTTCATGCGATGGCTGAATAGCTTGAATCAACCACAATTGCTAAACGCCATGGAGGTCACCTTCGAGAAAGATTCAGCTGGAGGCAATGGAATTTCCAGTCACGAGTTCGACCTGTTATCACAAATGGTTCAAATGCAATCACCTCTCCCCACGCCTGTTCATCCTCGAGCTGTATGGTACAGACCTGCGAGTACCAGAGGTAGGACGGACGGACGCAATGAAGCTGCTCGTGTGCTGCGCAATCGAACCCGACGACCTCGAATGTTTCGGTTTTACGAAAGTCAATCCAGTGCTTTGTTTGATGGCGGTAGTAGTCCCCTTGCGGGATTGCCTCCTTCTGTGGCAGAAGTATTAGCCGCTTCGTCATCCATTCCTGCTAGGAGGAGAGGGAGCAATCGTCTAGGAACCAAAGGAAATGGCGGAGTAAAACAACAAAAGCGATACGATGTGACGGCTCGGAAATTCGTCACGGCCTGGGGTGATGCTTTGACCGTGGGATCTTCGGAGAAAGCGAGAAACGCAGATGAGATACTGCTTTCTTGTTCTGTCATTGGCAAAGGCGACTATTTTACCTCGGAATCACGGATGGGCCGTATCACTATGTCTTTTTGCACCGAAAGTGCAAAATTAAACAACGGGGCGACCGCAACGGAGGGTATACTGGAATTTCTGCGGATAGCTTCTCGGGGTAACTTTCTCACTCTTCCTCACGTGAATACCCCCAAAGCAAATGAAAACAATGTTCCTCCGTTTTGTGCTCCCTGGCTGGATCCGGAAAGTCGATGGTTCTCGCTACCCATGTATTTGACTAGTAGATTTGAAGTGGCTCTCTGGGGTGCCTTTCGGGGCGATCGGCTATTAGTAGCTTCCAGCAGCCCTTGGAATAGGTTGGAAGAGCAACTTTCTCGGGTTATCATCGAGCGATGCATCAGCAAAGCCTTGTTGAATACGCTGCGAAAAGACATAATGATGCGGGAACGTGTTGCTCCTGTATCCACTCTGAGAGACGGAATCCTTTTTGATTTGGTCGAAGCTATCGAATATTGGCGTGCCAGAGAAGTTTTCTATGCATGTGCAACTACCAGCTCTTCCAAACCCATGTTGTCGATACACAGATTTATAGCTGGCATATCAAGATTGCCAATCTTAGAACTGAATTCTACAGTGGATAAGATAAAGGAATCTGTACGACGCCATTTTCAGGCAGAGATATCTGTGGAAATTGGGAGGGACCTGCTGACCGCAGATGATATCGACGATGCCGTCGCAACTAACAATCCACTGCATCAAAGCCACGCACCTGCCACAGGACGGCGTGCGAGAACAAAAAAACAAAGAAAGAAGGTAGCGAAAAGACGACAAAATACAACCCAGAAAAATTCAGTCTCGAACAACGAACAAGAAGAGGAAGCTTCAGGAGATGAGTCCGACGGCAACTCGCCGCCTATGGCGCAGACGGATAGTAACAAGAGAATATCGTTTCCCAATAATGGCACTCCCTTTGTCGAGAGAAACAAGAATATCGTAATGTGCTTGTCGACCCTCAACGATGTTATCAACGAAGTGTTTCGTCGTGTTGGTCTCGGGCTATCCAGCGACGACGAAAGCGATGGAGGCGTTGGGCGTCCCAAAATTGTCGTACCAAAGATGAAAAGCAAGCAAGAGCCTGAAACCCAAACAAAGAAAGTGCCTATAGCCAAATCAAGAACATATTCGAAGAATGCGCCCCCTCCACCAGAAACACCGCCGTTACAGCAGAAAAACCAACAACAACATTCATATTTACGTCAAAACCTGCACTTACCGAAACAGAAAGACAGTAAGGAGACGAAGACAACCCAGGGCTGTGAGGCCAACGCCCCATTGTGTGCCCAGTTTTCACCGCGTGAAAACGAAGGCAATTTTTTGCCTTTTACTGCTCCTCTTGTACCGATGGATACATTTTCTTCGCACTTCCCTGAGGGTTTCTTTGTTTGCAATCCACCTTTTCAGCCCAATCCGTGGCATGTCTATCAAAACAGTGACGTCGACGACGACGTCGACGAGGATGGTTGGAGCAATAGGTCCAGTCGTTTTCCAACAAGAGAGAGTAGTATATTGACGGAATTCTTTCTCGAACAAGAGCTAGCAGATGCCCATAGACAAGAACGGATCACTGCCTCTTCAACGGCTGCTTCGTTGGCTTCCTCGACAGACAAAACCAACGAGGATACTCTGAGCATTTCTGATAAATTCTTCATTGCTATTGATAACTGTAGTGAAGGACAAGCTTCTGATATTGCTTCAGACATTGTATCAAATGTGCTTTCTGCGGAGGAGTTCCCAGCTTTAGGAATCTACCCCGAGGAGCTTGCTGGGTCGCAAGATCTGCTCGACGAAGACATACCGGTCCCGGAAGAATCTAAGGCAAATCTTGATGCAAATGCGCACACTGAAGAAGCAATCCATGACGTTCATCAGGGAGTGGTTGGACGACGCTCAATTTCCCCAGAAGCTCCTGCAACTCCATCTCCGCGGCTTTCCCCGATCCTTTTGTCTTTGGACGATCTGCGGGACATTCGAACAGGAGCAAAGTCAGTTGGAGCGAAGGAAGGTTTTAAGTCTGGAGGTTCTTCGACGGTCCCTTCGAGTCTTCCCAATTCACCTGTGACTCAAACGAGACGCCGCTTGATTTCATCTCGCTCGCGAGAGAATTTGAGAGTGAAGTCGTTTCGAGATGATCATGAATTTGCTAGAAGCTACAGACGAAACCATATAGTCGAAGAAGATGTCACATATCGTAACGTGGCTGCCGGAACAGCCAGTGCAAAGGCGAAAGTAAAACGGTCTGTTTCCTCGGACCGCGTAGATAAAGCAACAAAACAGGAAATGCCTTTGGTATCCACATCGAGAAAAAGAGGCCCGCCTGCAGAGGATATTTGCGCTCGCAGTGAAAATGAAGTTGAACTTCGTGATGAATCACAAAATTCAGCCGCAGCTTTGTCTTACAGAAATGTTGCTGCCAAGTCTGTCAAGTCTGTTCCTGTACGATCGTGGAATTCCATTCGAGATCGCAATGATTCAGGTTTTCCTCCGCTTGCGAAGAGTCAATCGCGGGAGCTTTGTGCTAGGAGTGAAACAGCCATTGAACAAGAAGGTCGACATACTTGGCAAGACAGTCGGCGAAGCCTTCCAGACAATACTGAGGATATAGCGGTTAACGGCAAAGATGAGTCCACAACGATAACGTCTGCAATGTCGCAGCGAGAGTCTGAGGAAACGTTAAATCTTCGAGAAGAGCGAGATAATTTTCGGGATATGTGTTTAACGCTCGGTGCGGAGGTCGCAAAGTTGAAAAATCAATTGGCTGCTCAGCAAGGCGCTGCCGTCTACCCTGCGATTGACTATTCCCAACAATACGCCCCACATCCGCCTTTGTTCGGCGTCGCTTCATTTGATCGCATGCCTCCTTTCTTTCGGAGGGGACAGGCTGTTGGTCCAATGAGTGATGCGGGTATGCATCGAGGAGACTACGAATCTCAATTAAGCGAGGACGAGGAGCTCGTGGGCAAGATGACGTTTGCCGAAAACGTCCGAATTGTTTCATCTGGCCAAACTCTTGCTGGCTCAGATGTCTCCATCGACCCGACGAGCATAGGTCAAACGCTTCCAGTACCTGGTGGATTATCAGCGCCACTGAGCAAGGATGCACCTGACTCTGGCGGACTGAACGGTCTTCATACGCGCCTGACACAAGATATCCTGAAATTTGTCAAGTCCATTGACACGCAACACAGAAAGCTTCTAAAGACCCGAAATGTAGCTGTTATGCGAATGACACGACTTGTGAATACTCTGTGGCCCAGAGCGCAAGTAAAGTTATATGGCAGCCATGTTACGTCACTCTGCCTGCCGTCTTCTGACTTGGACTTTGTCATATCTTTGCCCGCCGTCCACAAGAGAGCCCCGGCGGTTGCACCCGGTGTCCTCGAGGGTCGCAATGCTATCAATGAAACGTCCCAGAAGTTGTTGGCGCGTAAGCTCAAGGGTGAATCCTGGATCGACCCACGATCGATGAAGGTGATCGAGCGCACCGTTGTGCCGATCATAAAAGTCGCCACAAAAGATACAAGAGCAAGAACGATTCAATTGGATATTAGCTTTGATGGACCCCAGCACCATGGGCTTGAGGCAGTCATCATGGTCAAGCAAATTGTTGAGGAACTTCCTATGATACGGCCTTTGGTTCTCATTCTGAAGCAGTTCCTGCTTGACCGAGGATTATTGACAGCGTATACAGGAGGATTGTCATCATACTGTCTATTCCTTATGGTCGCACGGTACCTTCAGGAGCAACCATCGTCTTGGCTAGACTGTGGCTCTCTACTCATGGGTTTCCTTGACTTCTATGGCAATTGTTTCGATCCAAGATGTACTGGTATAAGCGTCGGGCGCCGCCAATATTTCACGAGACCCAATTATGTCGCTGTCCAAGGACAGCCACCGGGACAGCACATGTGGGCAGGCGTGCCTGCAGGTCCTGCAATCATCGCGAGTCCAGCGCCAACCGGGAGTACCAATGAATTTTACCGAAGAACCTCTATCCCACCTCGCTTTCAACCGTATGAAGGTCGTATGCAACAGCCGTCTGCGCAAGCTCCGATTGAGGGACCATTGGACCATTCATCCAACATGCCATTCACATTTGACCCTCTGTTCGTGGACGATCCTTTATCCTCTGGGAATAATGTTGGAAGGAATGCATTTCGAATTTTCCAGGTGCAACGAGCATTTTCTGATGCTCACAGAGCGTTAGTGGCAAGTCTTGAGTGGGACATTCATTCCACGGAAAGCGGTGATCTCCAAGAGAACAACGACTACCCTTTGCTGAAGTGTTTGTTGCAAAGTAAAGACGTCTTTTTTGAAGTATAAAAAATAAAGGATGTCACACAACAGAAACGAAAAATTGATGAAAACAGCTCTATTCATTAGGCTTCTGTAATCTCTTTCAATAACGCTTCATAACCTGCCGAGGCCTTGCTCTTGCTAGAAAGCTTTTCCAATGCTGCAGTTTTCGTTTTCAAATACTTGACGGCGTCGTGTCGTGCATCTGGAACTTTACAAAGTGCTGCCAAAATAAAGGCACCTCTATTCGATTTTGCCACATCTACTAGCCGATCCTGAAAGCGGTTGAGGAACTCTTTTGCAAGCGAATTCTTTTTCGGGTCGCCACCTTCAACATCACAGAGGATCAGGTTCTTTACTGCAAGGTGTGCGATACGATCTTCAAACAGCAGCATGCTATCCTCGTCCACTTTTCTGTTCAGTTCTGACTCACAAAGATCCAAAATAGCATCTACCAAAGCTTCAGGATGCGATGAGTTATAAATTTCGCGAACCAAAGCCGACCCCGGCAGGCTGAACAACAACTCTTTTGTGTTTTCTGTACAAATTTCGATCAATGGTTTTCGAAGATGCTGCATCAATTCCTCTTTTCGGATTTCTGGATCCTTTCGGCTCGTCGGAATCTCCTTTCCACCCTCTGTCACCATCGGGTGCGGGTCCATAATAGAAAGCTCGTACGGGTCAAACAGCTTGTTCCACAAAAACTCGTTTCTGATGAGCAGCATTAAAAATAGTTTACATGCTCTGTCATTGAGAGCAATTTCCAACAGAGGAGCCTTGGAACTCTCTTCTTCTGTATCGGGAGCTGATAAGAGCTCGTTGAAGATATTCTTGTGCGTAGACACGGTATCATCTGTAACTTGTACCAAGCGTAGTATAGCCAAATAGGCGTCTCGATGAAGCAACGCAGATCGCGAAAACCCTTTCAGACTCTTCATGATGCGTTTCCGATCCTTCGCACTACCGTATGATGCACATGCAGCCACCACACGCGTCCCAGCTTTGGATGACAGCAAATGAACTGAGTGATCTACGACACTTGGAGCGATATCTCTGACATCATTAGGAGTGCAATTGGACACGTACTCCGCGAAAAGGTCTTGGTAGTAAGTGTATCCAAACAAGCTTTTTTCAATGCCTTTGTTTAACATAGCTCGAATGTAGTTTAGTGCCACATCTCTCTTATCGGGCGACGTTTCCAAGTGACACGCCAAATCCGGTACTTTAGAATCTTTGTTGACGACATCCTGCGCAAACAAGGCAAAATGTGGGCCGTAAAATTCCTGTTTGAGGACATTTGTTGCTTTGTTGGGAAACGCCTGAAAGAGAGCTTCAACGACTTTAGATCCAGTGGCGTGTACCGCCAATTTTGGTATGTGTCCCTTAAAAGACTATGAATATTGTAAGTGTGAGTGTATAGTCTTAGCAGTAATTATTTAAACTTGCATGCATGCAAACTACCTTTCCGACTTGAACTTACCCTGACAATCGTACGGACACAATCTGGACTAGTCGCACAATATTTTACAGCTTTCAAAACGACAAAGTGGGCGTATTGATTTTTGGCCAATTCAAACAACGATGGTTTGCTCAATTCCTCGACGACTTGAATTCGTTCGTCGCCGGTGCCAAATTGCAAGGCTGCCTGCACAACCCGACTGGCATCGTGCTGTAATGCAATCTCTCGAACTTTTCCTCGGATCAAATCCATGAGGTCCGAAACCATTTGTCGCACTTCTTCCTTCGTGTTGGTTTTGAGACGCAATGTATTCCAAATCTTCTTGGCTTCAACGACAGCTTCCGCATGCTTTCGTTGCGATTGGCGTTCATGCTTGAGGTTGGTCTTTTTGGCAGCACGAGAAAGTTCATCGGCTTGTTTGCTACTCCCCGAGGAGTGTCCGGCTTTACGCTTTTTAAAATTTGCTTCTTCTGGCATCGCGTTATGTGAGTCCTTCTCATGTATTTTATCTTGTGTGTTGTGTCCTTTGTGTTGGAGTGAGAAGTGAGATCAAGCAAATTTATTGTCTCTTCCAGAAGCTTTTGTTTCAAAAATTGATTGGACGCGACCTCACTGATGACTCGACTCAATCAGGACTGAAGAAGTACAGGAGTGACCAAATACAGTACTGGTACCTGGTACTGGAAAGACAGGTAGTAAGAAGCTTTAATTGAAAATAGCCTAATTAGGAGACTTTTAAAAGTCTCCTATTTCTTTTTCATAAATCTCCTAAATCTCTCATAAATATGGAGAAACGCTCCTAGTACTGTTGACTAAACTATCTTAATTAATAAAAAAAATCTTCCAAATGAAAAATAAAATCTCCTAATTCCTCTAGTTAATATCCAGCTTAACAAAAAAAAACTCTCCTAATTGAGAAAAAAACTCTCCTGAAGTCTCATAAAGTCTCCTAAAAATCTCCTAAATATTTTTCTAAATTCTCCTAATTGAAAACTGGCTGGAGTACGGGCCGGCCTCAAACACTACTCTAAGTACTAGTAGATAGTACCGGCTATTCCTGGGGGGCGGTCGTACCTTCAAGTTTAATCAGGGGTTCTCTTTTGAAGATCCATACATCATCCATTATTAGAAATCCATCAACCATCACTCTAGCAACCACCACAGAATGGAACGAGTACCGCATAAAGAAGGGGGAAACAAAAACTTACGTATTCCCAAACAGCAAAAATCAATATGGTCCGCTTTGCGTTTAGTTCTCCGACAGCTGCGTTAGCCTTTGCCTTGTTGGGCCATGGCAAACATCACCTCATCATGCAGCCCCAACAATGCCTACAACCAAGACGTGGCAATGTTCATACAAAAAGACCTTACTACTCCCATTCAAATACCGTTTCACCGTATGCATGCGCATCGCCTCCTGTTACCGAAAAGCATTCGATGGCAGCTCACGACAAGCTTAGCAATGATACGCATTCCGCCGAGGAACAACAAGGTGCCGCTGTGTCTCTTCATGATCTGTGCATGTTTCTGGAGGCCTCGCCTACGGATTTATTGCGTCTCGAAACCTCGAAAACTGATGGTGTTCGTGGGATTTTTACTAATTTTAAGATACTTGCAGGAGATATTGTACTTCGAGTACCTCTGAGGTCCTGTTTGTTGGACGACAAACCGCCAAATTGGTACGTGAAGTCACTAGTGGAGCGAGAGGATGGCAAAAAGTTCGCGTATCAGAATCCAAGCGAATGGGCTACACGGTTGGCTGCATCGGTGGTCGACTTGCAAATGGAGCAGCGACTTAAGAGAGAGGATCAACACGACAAGACAAGTAGAAATCTCGATACCGGTAAGGACCTGTGGCTGTCTTTGCTACCGAATCTGGATTATCTTCGAGCATCGTTACCTGTGCATTGGTCGGAACAGGTCCTCCAGAGTGCCAGATGTACAGCTCTGGAATTGGCTGTAGACAGCTCCTATTTTGCTCGAGCAGAGGCTGTGGCTGATTTAATGATTGCGCTGGAACGTCACCATGCACAGGCCAAAGGTATTCCAAAGGAAGAACTGACACAGTTGTGCCACGATGCTTTGGATGTTGTACAGACGAGATCATGCCGAGCTGACAGGGTAGTCATGGGAGACGTATTTCCCCTGCGTATTTTGGCTCCCATTTTTGATCTGATCAATCACGGCTCGTCCAGTGGACGAGGGGAGGGCTCCGCCAATGCCAGATTTGGCGTAGAAGACCACGAAGATGACAAAGGAGTAAGTCACCCATACCTGTGTGTACGAGCAACGAGAGATATTGACGACAACGAGGAAGTATTGTTTGACTATGGTCCTTCAGCCAAGCCATCTTGGAAATGTCTGCTCAATTACGGGTTTGTTCCTCGGCATATCCAAAGTGAACATTGCGGGGACGACGGTGATTGTGTTGCTGAAGTCTTTTTGGACGGAAATCGATACGAAGTGGGTCCAGCCAACATTCCGTTTGAATTGGTGGAAGCAGCTTCGCCACCTGAGTTATTGCGACATGGAGAAGATATTACCTTGACTTCGGCGATAGCTCTCAAGCTTGCCAAGCGCATCTCTACGGTATCCTATTACTTGCTTGTGGACGACAAGAGGCGATTGCAAAACAACGAAAATAATGGGTACGAAGATTTTCTCTGTCTCGATGACGAATTAGATTTCATTGAAAGTACCGAGGATCTTTTATCCTGGCAGTTGGCTGCGTCTTTGAGGTGGTCGCAGCACCGAATATTGTGTGATTGTGCCAAAGGTCTTCAAGCATGGGCCAATGGAGAATAGATACTAGTCTTTGTAGAAATTTACGATCGAACTTATGGATACGCAAGCTTCAAACTTAAATCGAAAACCGATCCAGTCTAATCAAACATTCGCCACCTCATTCTCAGTGGGTATAGTATCAACATCTGCTGTTGCATCATCAGGCGCTAAATCGCCAAGTGGAACACAGCAGTAACCTGCCAGAGTTGGTTCTGGCTGCAGCATGGTAAGAGAACCTCGAAAGGCAGACAATGAAAGCCATTCACCGTTAAAGGAACAAAAATCGTCACGAAACTGGCCCGAGATAACCCGACGCTCTCCTTGATCATTTGTTTCTTCCCAGCAAGCAGCCTTGGTAGTCATTGCCACAAATCCATTTTTTACTTGGAAAACATGCTTTGGATTCCTTTGGCAGACTCTGGATCCATAAAATGACCAACCATCAGTAGCTTTGGTAAAGGATAGACTTAGGATGCATTGGCTGATGGCTTGCTCCAAAAAAGCATGTCCAGTTTTCCTGTGATAAATACCAATTTGTGTGTCTTGCATCCTATAAATCTCGTGCGACGGAGGCCCCATCAAAATTGGAGTTTGGAGTTGCTCGTCGCCATCATACTGATCTGTCTGGTTTTCCTTGCCTTCAAGACGAACTCTCCTGGCCAGCTGCTGGAAGATATTATCAAAATCCACATTTTTCTGGGAAATGTTTACGTTCTGAAGATTCTTCTTTCCTGTAAGGCATTTGACGATGATAACTGCTGTTGTTATATAGAAAAACAAATCAAAACTTAAACGAAGGAATTCGCCATATAATTGCTCGTCTTCGCCACTCGTAGAATACCAGACAAGATGAATGAAAATGATTGCTACAGCGTAGATCTTTAAAGCAAGCGTTGCAACAGGTGCATAAACAGGCTTTCCTCCAGTCTGCACAGGCAAATTTTGTTCCTCTATCTCGTGTTCCAGACCATTGGAGGCAAGAATTTCTGCCTTGACTACTTTTGAGCTTAATCGAGAGGCCATTTTTTGGTTGAAAGTTGAGAGTTGAAAGAAAGAAAAGTGATTTTGTTTCGTGCAGAAGCCCTTTTCTTTTTTATTTGCTACTACAGTACTAGTAGCTACTACTACTAGCTACTCCCTCTGTAAAGAGTTACATGCGCCTAAAAGCATGCGTTGCCTGTGGCCGTTAAATAAGCGTGTAGTACATTCCTACAGACATTCTACAGGAAATAGGCTTGCACTTTGGCGATAGTAAACAGTACAAGAGCTCTTAAATGAAGGACCATAACCCAATAAATAGCCGTCTATTAAACAATCAAAAGAGGCATTAGGAGCTTGTCTTTCCTTTGTTTAAAGCATCTTATCCT
>Ga0210036_1000607_pt1 | contig 42158 bp, 22 predicted proteins | sample CryGeymeta201515_FD_185469 | JGI IMG/M metagenome (GOLD analysis project Ga0210036, IMG submission 185469) | Groundwater microbial communities from Crystal Geyser aquifers in Utah, USA - Crystal Geyser metaG 2015-15 (SPAdes) (version 2) | ecosystem: Environmental > Aquatic > Deep subsurface >...
AGATAAATATTTAGCTTACTATTTTCAAAGTGGAGTACTAAAAGTTTCTATAATCAAACTTAACTCGAGGTCCATGGACCTCATGTACTCTGCAGAAAAAAATACTAAATTGCTAGCACAGACCTCGGACCTCTTATAGAACGAATAAATAATATATTGAAAAACAATAATTGTCGTAGTCTGAAATATTTATGTTAACTCAAACCCTAATCTACTTATGAAATATTTCAGCATACGGTGTTTGTTTGTTGTCCATATAATAATATAACTCGTCAAATATTTCAGGTTACGATCATCATCATAGGTCCAAATATTGGCAAGAGATCATAAGGGTTTGAGTTAACTCTGGTCAAATATTTCAGGTAACGATCATTATCATAGGTCCAAATACTATAAAGAGTGGTTGGCGTACCCCCCGCCAGGGGCCATTGATATGTAAAAAATCTAACTTAAAAAAAAATAGTATGTACAGCAGTGCTGTACAACTTAAACGCACACTTACCAAATGAATATTTTGATTGTTGATAGGCTCACTCATCACACAAGACACAACACTCTCACTTTTTTACCTCTGACTTCTGAAACATAGTACCTACAGTAGTTACAGTAGTGAGCAATCCGAGATGGCCTGCCGAAAAGCTGCTTATCGCGCAGAAATAGAGCTCTCTGAATGGATGCAAAAGAAGCAAGAGGAGGCTGACAAAAAGATGGCACGTTTGGAGACTGAAATAAAAGAAACATGGACACCTCCGAGTATATTAGAGGATTGTTGTATGCTGTGGCTCAAAGATGGACCAGAGATACTGGGCATTCAAGGGCAGGGCAACAAAGGATGCAGTGGCGGATGTGGAAAGGATCATCCACGCATCACACTAGATTTTGATGATAATAAAAAGAAGGCTGTAGCTGTGATATCGCACGAGCTTGATCCCTTTCTGAATTATTTTGATGAATTGTGCCGCCAGGGGAAAGCAAAAAATGTAGAAGCAAAGCAGAAAGATAAATCCAAGCGCTATCTTTTATCAGGATTTCTACAAGCTTTTTCTGACGATGTGAAGACATCCAATCTACCGGATCATCTAGTCAAAATACCAGCAACGGCATTGGCCGCTTCCCAACGAGCTCACCAGCGACAAATGGAACTCGACGAGGAGCAACGAGAGAGCAAGCGAAGAAAACTTAGAGGAAAGACTGATTACACTAACAATTCCCTGCTTGAAGCTGTCTTGGAGGTATGCTGGAATCACGGCACCCTACTGGAGCACATTGACGTGGCGGAAACTGCCTGGATGCGCTTGACTTCCAAAACATTGGCAAAATTTGCAGCTCGAATGGCACGAGCACGCATGGACAAGATCGTCTTTTCGTACAGACTGCGGAATAATCTGGGAACATACTCAGGTGGTGATCATTTAATCTTATGGCGAGGAAGTGGCTTGAACAGCGAATCTCCCCGTCTCGAAACGTTCGATAGAGATTGCAATCCTTGCCAATTTTTGTTTACACCAAGGACGAATAAAGCGATTAGCTTTTGCCAGTATTTACACCCAGACAATGCGATACAAAATACAATTGAGATCATTGTCTTTCTAGAAAGACCGTCTGATCAAACAGATTTATGCCCTGAGAAAGAGAGTTTGTTTTCACGTCATCGTTTGCAAGTGGCTAGCCACCGTTTCGTCATAAATGGCTCCCAGGAAGAGGCGGTTTCATCTGAGAATGGATTTGAATACAAGCTGAAAATCGATCATGAAGGTCAAGGTGAATCAAACGGAGCGGAAAAATTGAAAGTAACCTTCGCTCTCCAGAGTTTTGAATTTGATTTCAAGGACTTGCTAGGTATTTATGTCCGAAAAAAATTGCCTCTAGAAAAAAAGAGGATGCAGGAAAATAAGGCAAAACGACCAGTTTCGCGTTCGGAAAAGGCTTACGTTAAGGCGCTCGCAAAGGAGGCCAGATTAGCACCGGGAAGTGCAGATGACTTTCGAGGAAAGGAAGGGTGGTAGCAGCGTCGAGGAACGATGGACCAGAAAAGAAGTATCACAGTGAGAAATAGTCTTGAGATCATTCACCTTCGATCAGCAATTTCAACAAGTTAAGGCTTTTCGGAGGCATCACGCTAGTAACTGTAGCATAGGTTTGCATTTTACAATTATTTCTATTAATGAAAAGTAAGAAATCGCGCATCACCAGTACGACGCTGTGCAATGATGGTTCTTTTATGAGTACGACAAAAATTCTGGTGTTTCTGTCAAGTCCAAAAGGCACTCTTCGTAATGAGCTGGTAACGCCAGGAATGAAGACTTTTTGTGTCTACCCAGGAGCAATTCCTTGGGTCTTCTCCCTCCTACAGTGAATTTCGAGGCGAAAAGAACTTCGTGACCCTGTTTCAACGCCATCTTTAAGTCACGCTCGATAACAAGCTCATCATTGGGGCAGTGAATGGGCGATGAATTAAAAACTTTACTATCGCGGGGCCAAACGTAGGAGAAGAAATCTCCTAACGGCCAAATAGACACGGATTGGCCCCACTGTTCTGCTTCCGATTTATCCGATGTTGCAACATGTCCAAGAGAAGGACGGGCGTCAATCCTGGGGTTGAGTCGGCGCTCCAAACATTTAAAGTATTCGAGAGCATCATCATTATCATAGGTTTCTGGAAACAGCAAATCAGGCTCAGGAGACAATACGATCGGCTGGTAGATGTCATTTTCACCTCTGTACAGAAATGTTTTCGTTTCAGCAACTGCTACGCGAAAGGCGTGCGGGGTGTAATTGCAAATGAAATTTTCTACGGAAGATGGGTTCACGATGACATCCTGGCGCGCCCCTTTGTTAGAATACCAGGCTAAAACAGCACCCGCTCCCGTACTCAACACGGCTCGTCTAGATGTCAAAATAACCATGGAGGCTCGCTTCCTACGGCTGCATTATCGTTTATCGTGCGGCTCAATCTTCCTGTGTCTTTCAACTTCTTAATCCTAGAATAAAAGTACTTTAGTTGTGTTTTCTCAACAAACTAAAAAGATATGCGGCATGTCGTGAGGGGAAGCATTTTTGGTGCTCTCATGTTTCTCCCGAACAGATAACTTGTTTTTGTTGACAACCATCACGCAGCAACGTCACTACTACTGTAGCTTTTATCTCCATCCGCATGGCACATCTTGCAAATTAATTAGACTAGTCTAGCTAGCTTCCGTAGTAGTACTAGCTACTACTAGTAGCTAGTACTCTACTACAGTAAATTTTTACTATCGCACTCTAGTACTACCCACGCGTTTCGCGACTAAAAGATACCATTTTTGATTTTTTGACGTCACACACAGTATTTTCTTACAAGATTTGATGGACAGACAGACGCAAAATCTCAAATTCTCACAACAAATCTGACACTTTTATGAGAAAGATGCCATCACCTGGTTTTTCGAAAGAACGAAAGTAAGATCCCTTCAACCCTGGCCTATTTTATACTTCCTTATGCAGATTGCCGCAATTGCAGCTTGACAAAAACCACCATGTCATCTCGGATCCTCGCTCATCGCTTGACTAGGTCTTGCAGACCGTTTCATCGTCTCGACCTATTGATTCGAGGCAAGGCGACCGTGGCAACGCCTTCAGAAGCATTCACAGCTGGGAGCAAATCGCAAAGACATTTGGGATGGATGCTAGCTGGAGGCCTTGTGGCTGCAACAGCTTTGAGATCCTCTCATTTGTCCTTGAGCGATTCTAGCACATCTCTGGATGCTATAGTGATGTTTCCTTTGCGACCTGCCACCATTGAAATGGATATAGAAGAACGGCGTCCAGAAGATGTAACGGATTCTTCTACTACTACAGCTACTACTACATCATCTTCTTCTGCGATGACAGAACCAGATACTGGCATTAACTTTCCAGCAGTCTTGGATTCCAAGCAATTGTTTGGGGTCGGATGCCGTAAGAAATACTCAATTTTGAATGTCTATGCCTTGGGGCTCTATGCTGATCCTGACGATTTTTCGGGCGTCAAACATGACCAGAAGGAAGCAGCTTTGTTGGATCCTGAAAAGCATCGGATTCTTCGAATTGTGTTGAATCGCAAATTGACCATGGACACTGTCATATCGGCCCTCATGGAGGCGATAGAACCCAGAATGCACGGAGAGGATCTCTGGGCGTAAGTGACTTGCTTGCTAGATGAACAATTGTATTTGCATTTCTTTTGCTGTTCAACTATGCCTTTTATGCAACTGTTGGTCGCGTAGTACCGTAGCATTTTCAAACTCATCCTCATTATTTTATCATCTCTCATTGCAACAGTTTGGACGAGTTTTCTAAATTACGTGACTATGGGCATTTGCAATTTGGAGATGAAATTATACTGACAATTCGAGGTGACTCTCTTCACTGCAAGTGCAGCAATGGAGGAGAGAGTGTTCTGCGCTCCAAGGCGTTTACAAAAGCTGTTTGCGATGTTTATTTCGGGAAAGACTCCATCAGTCCGGCGGCTAAAACATCTGTCATGTCAGGAATGAGCCAGCTTTGTGAGTGAGACGAGAATAGCGTTTCATTATTGATTAGCTCGTTACAGAAATGTCCATTTTACATACACAATATTGCATAAAGATTCATGTTTTTTTAGGCTAAGCTGCCAAAGCTGTCGATTGAAAAGCAGGCGAAATTGAGGCCTAAAATAATAGGTAGAATAGTCACCCTTTGATCCACCAAAGCGTAAATGTGCGTCTTCCTAGGATGTAGTAAAAGTACTTGTCCAGAAAAACCTCCCGCCAACAAGAATTCAAAATCACAGACAGAAGGAAGAAATTCAAACATTTATGTTCCGAAGCAACAAGCAACTATGGCGGACGACGGTAACACAGCTATTCCAAATATGCGACAAAGAAACGCTACAACTAACAAGAGGGAGGAAAAGCAAGACGCCTCTACAGCGACACTAAAACGGCAGACCAACAACTGTACGACGTCCGAAAATAGCTCCTTCGACGCCAAAAACAACAACAGCAACAACAAGCAAGACGAAAGCGACGAGGACGTGCCGTCTCTCAATCTTTTGCTGACTCAGGACGAATGGTCAAGTTCCGACGAAGAAAGAGATGAAGACGAACATACAACTATGACGACAATGGCGGCGACGGCGGTGGCGGCAGTGGGAGCGACCAACGCCACGACAAGCAGTATATCAAGTACATCTCTCCTGTCACCCGCTACAAGAACGCTCAATGCCTTCTCGCAACAGTCCATACACGAAGAGTTATTGTATGATAAGTCGCGGATGGATGAAGATAGCAAAGCGGTCGAAGCTAGCTTTTCGCAGACCAGCTCAAGCAAAGACGTCGAATGCCAGGCACACAACATACACAGAGAACCCAACGACTCGTCAAGTACAATTCTAAAGGTCAGGACCGCTCTTGTTTCTACCACTGCGACTAGCAACAACAAGGAAACGGGTAAAACCAAGGTGAGTCATTCAGCAGAAAACCCAGGCCGACATGATGCTGCTGATCGACCTTTGGCCCAGACCAATGCTGCTACCGACCATCTTGCCAAGCAGGCCGAATCCCTCAAGACTGAAGACCCTGAAAGATTAGTGGACGAAGAATATTTGGTCGCACAGACGCTACAGCAGCAGCAACAGTCAGTCTCCGCGGTCGACTCAACCAGGGATCCGAACACATCGCAAGTCGAAACTTCCCCGCCACTACAGCCTAAATCGTATCCACCTCTGGATCTCTCCAACTACCAAATGCTTCATGTAGTAGTTCCTACTGTCGGGTCATTTGGTTGCACCGTTGCCCAGAGCCATCCTCCGTCGGATTTGATGCCTTGTAGAGACCCAATTCAAAACGAGCAGCATTGTCGCATCAAGGCCATGGCAAAAGGAGGTGGCCTAGCCAAGGACCTTGGACTGCAACCTGGCGATTGGTTCCTTGAAGACGCATCAGGTCAACGACTGGCTATATATGATACTTTTCTAGAACGTATAAGATCCAAGGCACGACCATTGAATTTGTATTTACTTCGCAAGAAGTCAGTACCAGCTGCGACGCCGACGACAGATCCTTGGGCGCAAGCCATTTCAAACGACATTGATACCATTCTCAAGAATGGTAATGTCCTTCCGACGACCGAAACGCCGTCCAATGTCGAGTCGCAACAAGCAGAGCATCCTGCCGTGGAATTCGCAAAAGTCAATGAACGCAAGGCAATAGCAGGACAAACCACGAGTGCTAACGGAAACAAGTCGAAAAAAATATACGTCGATGCCATTGCCAAGAAGAAAAGAAAGAACAAAACCTCTACGGGAGACAAAGGAAAAGCCAAAAAAGATGAACTCGTACTACCAAATGGAGATCTAGTCGTTCCTTATTGCAATCTGTGCAACGACCCAAAACTCTGGATGAAGAAGAAGGCAGTTCACCATGCCCTTTGTCCCGAAAACACATGTTTCAATGACTCTGGAGCCGCCGAAAGTCTTACAAAAACTATAGAAGGAATCAGGCTTGGATGTCCTGTTTGTGCCAAGACGTACGAGTTGGGCAAGGTCCAAAAGACGGGTCATATTGTGCAGTGTCCTTGTTGCGGAGAAGGCAGTGTCCAAACTGTCACGACAACGAAGCGCTTTCGGGCAAAGAGCAGCAATCTACCACTAAGTTCCTCGAGCTCTTTGAAAAAAGATGAGAAATCCACCCCTTCCGAGATTCAACTCAACAAGCAGTCAGAGACCTCAAAGACCAAGAAACGATCCCAAAACAAACCTGATCAAAGCGCCGCTCCGAAGAAGCGGGAAGTCGTTTCAGGGTCAAACGGAAAGACGTCTAGCAACACCGAGTCCACAAATACTACCAAATCTGTGTCCTTCGATAAAACATCTAGCAGCAACAAGCAATCGGAGCCACCGAAAATTTTACCAGCAAATGCAGTGCCCGATCCAGTCATGCAGCATGCTTTATCGCGACAGCAATCCGCGAATGCTGAACGGGACACAGCGCAGCCTTTGACTGCCCAGCAGGTTACCCCAGCGTACTATGTGCGACCTTCTCCACCAGCATTCCACCATCCCACTGCGGATTCTCATCGAGCTATCAATGACGTTGCTGCTAGATGCGCAAAACCAATGGCGATACCTTTAGATGATGGCTCTCCATGCGAAACTGCCTGGCTACCAAGCGAAAACCCTTGGGGGCCCGATGGCCACATGTCTGGCGACGTCGTCGTATTGACAACCGCCCAGGGTCTAGGACATGTTGATACGGAGCTCGCATCAGAACGATACGAAATAGCTCCTTTTTCAGCGTTCACGAATTACCACAAGACGCATCATACCCCGCAAGAGGGTTTCCACAACGTACGACTGCAGCGGGATCAAATGGCCAAGCTCTCTTGGGGATTGACGCTTGGTCGACATGAATTTGGTGGGGCATGTCTGGTTCAGTCTATCGATCCGCTGTCTCCCGCTGCCAATGCCGTAAGTGCATCTGGTTGCTGCATTTGTCGTATATTTCCATTTGCTTGGGAGCTGGCTCTCATTCCTTCTACTCCTTTAATACCCTCTTAAGGTCTTCTTGGGCTCTGGTCCTGGCGAACATGGAGGTGGTTTGCGCATCCACGATATGATAATAGCTGTCGGCGGACAAGAAGTTGGAGGAATGTCTACTCAAGGCTTACATCTCGAACTTGAAACGGCTGGACCCACACTCACTTTAGCGGTGTCTCGATACAGGTACGCCGATCTAATCGAAGATCGAATGGCAGGGGCGGAAAACAAAGTTCTTGCAACGGCTGATGATGCCGCGACCATCGATTTTTCCACAAAGGTAGGGTGGGTTCAGGAGACTAGCAGGGTCTCTGCGTCCGATCAATCTCTGTCAGTGATCGCCTCCAAGGCTTTGGAGGCTCAGCTCCAGCCGGAAGCACTGATCGCTCAGCAGCAGAAGCCTGCTACCAATCCTGCTGAATCAAAACAACTAAAAACCAAAAATGTGAATGCCAAGAATATAAGCGAGACTCCTGTTACCACTGGCACTGTCGAAAAATGCGTAACACTAACCGCTACAGTTATTGCACAACTGTCACCAGCTGAAAGCCCAACACCTACGTCCACTGAAGCTAAGAGAATCTCCGAAATACTGAGCATTCAAAGCAGCCCACCTTCAATGTTTCCAAAGATTGCTCGCAATAGGAAGAATATGGATACTACTTCCAACGAAGAGAGTCTAAAAAATCCCTCGTCTGTCTCAAAAGAGTCTTGTGACAAGTGCGAGGATCCTGTGTTAACGGACATGGGAGATCTTTCATCTGAGGCAACGAGCATTGGCGGTTCCGAAAATAACGATGCCTCCATAGGTGACAATGTCAGTGGCGTGGAACACTGTTCCTCGTTTGATGGCGACAGGGAGGAGGCGCCAGACGAACATAAAATGCACGCAGACGACAACGAAGATGACGAGGACGACGATGGTAATCCGGCCCTGGGCTGTATCTGCGGTGTCATTCACCCAGGATCATTTGTTGTCTTTTGGATTCAGTGCGATACTTGCAACGCATGGTACAATGTAGCCCGCAAGTGCGTTGGCTTCTCAGAAGCCCAAGCCGAAGAAAGAAGTGGCTGGTGCTGCTGGGCTTGCTCTCCCCCAGACGATGAAAGTGACATGGAGGTAGAACCAACTTGCAAAGATATCTTGGACAACGATGGCTACGAAAGCCAAGATAGTCTAGAAGCCAAGTTTTTGCGCAAAACTAAACGTCAACGCCGATCGGAGGAAGCTCAAGAATCGTTTCCCGGTCAAGTATTTACCAAAAACCAAGTAGTGGAAGTGGAAGCTGAAGGCTCGCATATGTTTGGTGGCATTGCCAAGGTATTATCTTCTTACATTGATGGAGACGGAGATCGGCTGTACAAGGTCAAATATATAATCGATGGTAATACCGAAGATGGTATCCCAGCCAAATTTGTGAAGGCCAAGAAGTTTTAGCACTTTGTATCGGAACATTTAGTAAATGTTGATTGAGTACGCTCTTTCCCTTCAGCTCTATACAATCAAACAATAGCAAATTTGGGTCTCTCGCAGCGATGTAAAAGGTTGTTGTTAAGTAGTATTGTAGGATAAACTAGAAACCTCCACAAAGAAACAAAAATGTCAGGAAACCTGTCCTCTTCTGCAGTAGCTGTTAGATGCCATGAGATGCTCCTCAATTGCATTTCTCCGCACGCAAAGAAATTTCTGCATTATATGATAAAGCAATCATTTCATAGAAAACACTTTCTCCTCCACTGCCTGCTTATCCAAGTTTCGATGTGAAGGCGGTAACTTTCAGATAGAAAATTCAATCTCGTATTCCTTGCCCCATTGTACTCGAGCCCACACTCGTTCGTAAAAAAACATAAGTCCAGTCTTGAAAAAGGCATCGGAACCAGCAATTTTGGAGGCCATACTAAGGTCCTTGGCAATGAACAATGCCACGGTGAGAGTATTGCAAATGGCGAACAGTCTCCAAATCAAAGCTTTGACCAGCGATCGTCCTATTCCATCATTTCCAGATTTTCTTCCTGCTTTGCTCTTGTTCATGAGACGTTCTCCAATGAACATGGTAAATGCTTTGGACAGGAAATCGGAACCGACAATGCTGAGAGCTGTGGCAACGGATCCGGAAAAGCGATACGACGTGACAAAGGTCACAGATCCCGCCACAATTCGCCACATAAAGGCCTTGACGGCCGATCGTTGGATGCTTTCTTCAAAATTTCCACCAACGGGCGGTTTTCCCAGCTTGGCACCATTGAGATAATCCTGTTTTTGAGATTGCAAGGCCTGAATGGCAGCCTCGTATTCCGACAATTTCGATTGTGCGGCTTCTCTTTGTTTGAGAATCTTCGCTTCCTTCTTTTCAAAGTCGCGAAGGACGGCATCGGAAGTAGAATCACCGTTGGCAGTACTAAAGAAAGGAACTGTGGAAATTCCAAGCTGTGATGGACTGCTGTTGGTGCTAACAATTCGAGCACACGGAAGCGATCGCACTTGGCCTATTACAGGAGACTGTAAATTAAATCCCAAGGCAACGATGGGAAGTACCGATGCGAGTATCAAGCAAAGTAGATTCATGATAGAATTTATTGTAGTAGATTTGTAATATTGTGGTTACCAAGGTACCAGGTATTAATTACTTTATTCATCGATGGTAAAAAATATTTTGGATACTGGTCGGTTGCTCTGCAATGCTACTACCGGTACTACCAGTAGTAGAGTAATAAGTTGCATTCGTGGTCTATTTTTCGAGAGTGTTCGCAAGAACAAGTTTTTCATTGGCTATTTTTCCCATCCTGAGGAAAAGTCCTTGCTTGGACTCTTTCGACTCAAATGACGCACAGGCTTGTTTTAAACCTCGTGCAAGTCTGGCCATCCCATCGAGGCATCCTGCGACCTCTTTTGTAAAACTTTCCACATCATGACCGGAAAAACGGAAAAACTTTGCACAATGTAAAGCTTGCGAGAGAGAGAGAGAGAGAGCAAGCAGATTTTGTAGCAACTGAAATAAAAAATATCTTGTGCGTAGTCTAGTTGTAGTGTCTTCTCCACAAAAATAAATGAAACCTCGAGGCCTGCCTAAAACACAAACCTAAAAGGATTCCATGTATATCTATCAGAAAGCTATACTTGACTTTAGACTTTTAGCTATGAGATGCAATCAGCCACCATGATGAGATAATCCTTCGCCGCCACTTACCAGAGAATAGTGGGAAATAGTGAAAAACAAACCACAACACACAACAATGGAAATGCAATTGTTTGCCTGCTCTCCTGCAGGCGGGTGCAATCTTTTCGCAAGCTGATTTTCTGTTGCTGATTTTTCCCGAGGCCTGGACGGGTTCAGTAGTGAGCGGTGTAGACTGTTGTGCATTGAGGAGTTTCCAAAAGTACTGTATGGTACAGTACCCATCAATTTGCAATAGTACAGTAAGACTAGCTAGTAGTCGGCACCGTATCGTATCACCTACGAACACACCTCGCTTTCTTTCTTTTCTGCGAGGATTAGGTGTGCGACCCAATGTATGTTGCTGGATGGGATTGTGTAAATCGTACTAGAGTAGAAAGATCTTTCTAGTCTACTAGAAATTAAAAAATGTATCATCACGTCGAAACGAAAAGATACTGAAGACTATGGAGATTGGAAATTAAACAACAAAATAAGGCAGGGATCCTATTGAATATAGTACAAAGTACAAGTACAATGATGAATCCTACCATTCTCTCATTTCTCCTTATAATCGTCCATTGCGCGGTTCCGGCTCGGTCGTTTGTCCCTGTAGCAACCAAGAGTCTATCCATTCTCGTGGAAAAAACGAAAATGAATTTCATTTCATCCTCCCTTCCTCTTGCCATGTCCACAACTCAAACATCAGCTGGACCCGACATTGAAGTTATTTCGCAACCCGATCAGGCGTTTTTGTGAATCCAAGGGAGTTTTCTCCTGGGGAACATGGGGATGTGGCGTAAGCAAATTCCCGTGGACGTATGATTCCAGTGAATCCTGCTATTTATTGGCAGGCAAGGTCACAGTCACCCCCAACGACGGCCGTTCATCCGCTACCTTTGGCAAGGGAGACTTTGTCACATTTCCAGCGGGTATGAGTTGCACGTGGGACGTGTCGGAACCTGTTCAAAAGCATTTTATGTTTTTCTAATTAGTATTTTGTCCGTGAGAGTTTTTTTTTTAGATAATCATAGTGTTATTACGCAATAAAGTAGATGGCGGCTGTTGTCCCTCGTAAACACCAATAAAGCAAAATGTAGTGAAAACTGCGTTTTTGTATTTTGGAAGTACTTTTTCAATTAAATTATCATACTTTCAATGAACAAGCATAATTCTGCAATCATAATGTCTCGGACGAAACATCCGTCAATTGGTACAAATCATCACGTTTTTGTTGGCGGATGGGAATGGATGTTCGAACTTCATCGACTCGATCTAAATCCAAGTCGCAGACGACCAGTGATTCCTTTTCATCCGCCTTTGCGATTATATCACCCCAGGGCGACACAATGGTGGAGTGTCCCCAGGCCGTATAATGTGGGTATTTTCCTTCTTCTGTAGGAGGTTCGGTTCGTGCCGGCGAAACTGTCAAGACAAAACACTGATTGTCCAGAGCCCGTCCTCGTTGCAATATCTCCCAATGCGCCGGGCCCGTTGTCATGTTAAATGCCCCGGGATAGACCAAGAGCTTACACTTGGGATTCATTTGGCACATTAGCATGGCCGGGAGAGCAAAACGAATATCGTAACAAATTCCCACGCCAATATCCAAATCTTTGTGAAATGGAAAGGTCGTCAAAGAATTCCCTGCAGTGAGCGTATCGCTTTCTTTAAAGGTAATTCCTCCCGGTACATCAATGTCGAACAAGTGCACTTTGCGGTGTTTGGCAACGACCTTCCCTGTAGGATCGTACACCAAACAGGTATTGTACACCTTTCCGTCATCACTCTCCGGAATGCTACCTCCGATGATAAATATCCCGTATTGTTTGGCCAGATCCATTAACAATTGGCTGGAGGAAGAATTGTCAGCGGGACACTGATCGTCTCCCACGTTGGGCAGTATCTCGGCGTATTCGGGAAAGGCACTGGTTGCGTAAGGACTGTTCCAAATCTCGGGAAACACAACCAGTTGAGCACCTTGTTTGGCCGCACGATCGATGTAATCGGCCGCTGTTTTGTGATTGGCTTCCTTGTTTGAAGTGACGGAGAATTGACATAGGGCTACACGGACTTTATTGCTCTCTTCGCTGGTTGAAGCACTACCAGAAGCAGAATTGGACGACATCATTCTTCTTGAAAAGGAATCACGAAAATGATGGCCGACGAAGAATGCGGTGGAAGGTCGCTGGAGTTGATGAAGAGCTGATGTAGCAGTGGTAGTGGTAGAAAGCAAGAGAGCCAAAGGACGGAATGCAAGTCTCATAATAAGCACTTGAAAAAGGGACAGAGTTGTTGTTGTTGTTTCTATCGATCTGGAGCTGTTCTGTCGTCGTGGAAGTTTGCTTTTGTTGGCGCGGATAACTTGCCTGCAGTCTTTGTGTCTTGTTGGTGCCAAGAACTTTGCCTTGCTTGCCTGCTTGCCTTGCTAGCTGAAATACAGTCCGTAGCTGATAGAATGAGTGTCGAAGCTTGATTTGAATTGCAATTATGGCTACAATAATACTGAGTTCGAGCAAGTGTTCTTCTTTATTATTTTTTGTTGCTTTTAAAGATTTTAATCACGAGCTGGAAGGGGCTCAAAGTGAGTGCCGTTTGTTATCAGTCGCGGCAGTTATTTTGAATAACAGTTGAAACAATTGCATCTGTAACAGCAAACCGTCGTGCTCACAATTTGGCTTCCTCTTCCGAAAAAGAGCGAGAGAACAAAGAAAAATCGCAGAGGATAAGAAGAACAATTTCGAGAAATACACAAATCTAAAACGCAGCACACTGCTTAGGCTTTTATTTCACCAACCATGTCGAGTCCTCTTAGTAGTGCTAGTTCGGAGAAGGGAAATAGTTCCTCGGTTCAACTCGAGTCCTTCGAACCGGATTTCATGTCGACGACAACAACAACAACAAATAATGACAACGAGGGTAGCAACGATAGTGACGACGACAGTGCCAGTGTATTGTCGGTCCATCTAGAGGAGGGTTCTTCTGATGGCAAGAATACTAATAGGGTTGAGGAACATTTGGACACGGCGGCGGAAGGTCCTGAAATTCCTACATTCTTGTCCGACATCAAAAAGAACATCTTACAAGAACCCATCAGCAACAGTAGCAGCGCAAGTCCTGCTAGTCCAAGCAACCAGTCATCCACGACGAAGCTTCTCGAGAAGCCTTTAAAATATACTGCCGTCAATGTCTCCACCACCGAGACACGAGGAGCAGAAATAGAAGTTGAAGCAACTGTCTATGGAGCTACCAGCAACGAGTCGAGTCGAGATTCGCCCACTCCGGACAAAGCAATGACTTATGATACATCCTCTTTAGCGGTGGACACGGCAGTAAGTGCAGCGCTAGATGAAGATGCCTTCCTTCCATCTACCGAAAGCGTCGAGGAAGATGTTGACGAAGATGCCTTTCTTCCTTCCACCGACGAAAGTATGCTGGTAGACGACGATGCCTTTTTACCGACACGCGATGACGATGATAATACAGCTCTCGATGAACAGCTTGCGCATTTGACGCCTACAGGTGTCGAAGCTGCGGATGAAACCTTTCTGGATGATGCTTATTTGCCGCAACAGGACAACGAGAATGTTATGTTGTCGTCCTATGATCCCAACAACACTGTTAGTCCAAGTGAGGAGCCCGTTCCGGCGGTAAAGGCTGCCGAAGAACCGACAACCAAAGAGGAACAAGCTGCAAAATTTAAAAATGATGTACAAAAATACTACCATCCGGTAGACGACACTGACGATCACACTTACGACGACACTTCAATGTTCGTACCATCCACTCCTACCACAATTAAACAATTCGACGATCAAGTCGAAGTTGAGATTGTTAACGAGATAGAAGCGGATGACGACCACAGCGAACAAATCGATATGGATGTGAGCGAGCTAAACAACAATGAAGCCGAAACCGCGGTTGAGGTTTCACTGGAAGAAACTCAAAAGAAAGAGTTAGTAGACGCGGAGGCGACGGTAAAAACGAACCCGGGGTCTAGTCCCGACAGGAGCACGGCCGTCGTAGATTTAGCTTCTCCGAAAACTGTCCAGGGAGACATCAAAGTAGCAGTCGAGGGAGATACGTTAGAATTGTTTGCTCCGGAACAAGACACTAAATCGCCCGCTATCGCTGATGTTAGCGAAGGAGATATCCCGCGAGACACCAAACAGAATTCCTGTACGGTCGTAATCGACCAGTCTCAAGAGTGCACGGAAGAACAAATTGAAGAATCAACCAAGGAAAGGTTGAGTGTAAAGGACCTTTTGGGAGTGTTCCAAGAGTCTCCCGTCAATTCAGCATCCAAAACAACTACGTCCCGTTTACAAGTCGAAAAGGAAACAAAATTCACAACTGAAAACAAACCCAGCAAACCCAATAAATCTGTCAAAATTATCAGTCCTACCCATGACAACAAGCAAAACTTTATAGGATATGGCAAGAGAGGCAAGGGAGACGATGATGAAATCAGCTCGCTCAAGAACAGTTTGGGGAATCTACTCAAGAACCAGAAGAAAACGATTGAATCACTTCGAAAGGAACTTGCCGAACGAGATGACACCATCGAAGAACGCGATAGTATGATCGTCCAACTAAAGTCTGACTTGACGTCCTCTAAAGCACAATGGCAAGAAACTCAGACATCCTTGACGTTTGCAGAGCGTACTTTGATTTCTTTAAAAGCTGAGAACACAACGATCAAGAAGGATTTCAAGACATCCACGGAGGCTCTCAAGATAGAGTTACAGGAAATGAAGGCATCCCTTGAGGCCGTCAAGCAAGAGCATGAGGCCAAACAAAACGAATCGGCATTAAATATTGCCTCTTTAGAGGCACTTCTCGAGGAGACCAACACGTCTTTGGAACAGACCAAAGCCCAACTTTACATCATCGATGAACATAAAGAGACTATCAAAAATTTGGAAAAGTCTCTCGAGGAAGAAAAGGAACGGAAAGAATCCATGGAGCAAGCAAAGGTCGAATCCGAAGAGGCAAAAGAAAAACTACAAGATACGATCAACTGTCTGCAGAAAGATTACCAAGAAATAATTTCAATCTCCAACAAGCAGATTCAAGATATCATAGCTCGAGACGCTTCCATTGTAGAACTGGAACATCAAATGCAAAATCTGGAAGCAACGGCATTCGAAAAAGAACAAGCTGAACAGAAAATGCAACAAGAAAACTTACGTTTGAAAGCCCACATTAAAGAGCAAGAAGCCACTCTCTCGAGTAAAGATCAATCGCTGAAGGAAATGAAACAGGAGATCCGAGACCTCGTCAACTCGGTACAGGACGCCGACAACCTTCGTGACGAACTCCAAATCGAACACAAGCAATCAATCTTGGAACTTACCGAAAAGATTAAGTCTCTATCGATGGATTGTGAATCCCTCAAGTCAGTTGTCTCTACCAAGTCATTCAGCAGCGACAAGTTGATGGCCAGAAAGGACGCCCAGAAAGAAACGATTGAATTTAGTGTTTCGCCAACCGATGCCGATAGCTACGATACAGCCATCGAGAACATTGCAGTGCCTTCTCAAGCTTCTCGTGGGTCCAAGCAACGTGAACCGAGTATGTCGGCCGATGAAGTGGTCTATTCTGTCAGCTCGATGTCTTCCAATGGAAATGAGTCTTTGTGTGCACCTAAAGCCGGCAAGACAACCAGTGGTGTACTTGTAGGAGACGGAGAAGAAATCGAGGCCGTCTTGCACAATGATCAGGAGGATTTGATGCTTGCATCTTCGGATTTTTCCAGTAAGAGTAGCAATAGCAACTCGACCGAACAGCCAGGTGCCGATGCCAAAGGAATCGTTTCGATGACCAAGGAACTAGAAAAGGAAGGCCTTGAATTACTGGCTACTCTTGGTGAGACGAATGAGAGCGGAAAGGACAATGAGTATGAAAGTCGCATATCCAAGCTCAAAGCAGCCTTCAAAATATTCCAAATCGAGAAAGAAAAGGTTCTGAAGGATGCCGAGGCTGAGAAGAAAACAGCCATTGAGGAGATGAAAGCTCAGCTGGAGCAAGAGAAACGTGCTTTCATTGAAGATTACGAACAGAATTTTGGTCAGAAGCTTGTGAGCAAAGCCAGTAAGGCTTTACAATCACCTATCCAATCCACCGCTCGATCTACCACGGCGCGAGCGAAGTGTAAGTCGCCAACTCGATCCGCCGTTAAGTCAAAGATCAACGCATTCGAGGCAGCAAACAAATCTCCTTTGAAAACAACAGTGTCTTTATTCCTCAAAAAGAAATCGGCGACGGCAACGACATCCGCATTTACAAATCAGGCACGCGATGATAAAACCACTGCCGCACGAATTCCGCTTTATCTTCGAAATAAAAAACAGCCGGATGCATCTGCGAACCAATCCACAACTGCTCCAACGACCAATGGCAAAATACCTGTATTGCGCGCTTCTTCGCGTAGCGCTTCGCGACCTTCGTCTATCCGTGCTCCATCGCCTAGCGCTTCCCGTCCAATCTCAATTCGTTCGACCTCCCGTGGCTCATCCCGGCTATCATCAATTCCTGCTTCGTCGCAATCAGTCCGAGCTTCCAAGAGAACTCCCTCGCCTTCTTTTTTGAGAGCTCCTACATTGCATTCTTCCAAAGCACTTTCTGGCAAAACGGCCCCGAAAAAGCAGACAAGCCAGTTGTCACGGTCAACTAGCCTTCGAGGCTCCTTGAGCAACGATGAGACCTCTTCAAAGTCTGCGGGCAGCAAGATAGGACGCCCCGTAATCGCGACTTTATCGCTTGAAGACTCATTTTCGTCGCAACAACGAAAACACGATCGTATGACTCCTATCAACAAAACGAATGCTCCGTCACCGCGATTTCTACTAGCTGACCCGCAAGATAAAATTCCGCAGGAGAAATCTAGCGAATCTCTTGACAAGAAATTCGAGGCGGTAAAGGACGATGTATTTCAGGAAGAAAGAAAAGCTTCTTTCCCCGAGTGCTTAGACTTGTTAAATGCCGAGATTTCCGACAACTCGAACTGCGATTTGGAGGATAGTATGGAAGCCACAATGCTCTCTAATATCTCCCCAAAAGATGCTCGTGAGGAGCAACAAAGCCAGCGAAGTGATGAAGGAAGCACTCTTCGCGAGGATAATGCGAAGGTTGAATATCCTTCTGACGCCTTTGTCCTTCAACCATCGCGCAACAAAGCCAAGGAGGAAATTGAGGAAATCGTCGTTTCTCCGTCGAAGGTTGAGATTGTCGATGGACCCACAAAATCAGCGACCAGCCCTATTGACTCTGCCTAGAGTGCTTTTTTCAACTTGTTGAACAGCTTGGACGAGTACTACTAGCATAATAAGAAGGTTCATGGCATGTGTATGTGTAAAACAACTATCTAATCAAAAATAAATCTTGAAGCGTAGAAAGAGCAGTGTGCTGAGCCGGGATTAAGGCCAGCTATACTAGAAGAAGTGAGCAACTGCAGTATTGTTGTGCGCATTTTCGTCTCCGCAGCAACGAAGTAGTCAAGGACTCAGAAAGGAGGTATCTACTACGAGAGAAAATTAGTAACCTCCTCATTGTTGTGCGCATTTCGTCCCCGCAATAACGAAGTAGTCAGGGACTCGGGAAGTAGGTCCTTTCTCGTGATGATTCCCACGACCTGGTTGTTGTGGTTGACGACGCATAAGAAGCGGAGACCTAGGGTTCGGAAGAGACGGTATGTCCTCTGCAGAGTAAAAGGAGCGGAGACAGCATGGTTGAGGTGAACAAAAACCCAAGCACTATATTCACTGGACGACCATTATCAAGCATACCTGAATGGACGCCGTCTCATTGATGGTGTAAGGAGCCGTGTTGGCGTAGGGTCGAAGATCGAGCCAACAGTCTCGGTCAGAGTCCCTCATTTCCACATCATGTATCGTTGGATAACGGGGATAGGCTCTTTCAATGGTATCCCATTGGACAAGGGGACTCAAACGTCTGGGACCAAGGCTCTCGCACACGCCTTCATGAGAGTTGTCGTCGCTAAAGACATCTGGAGAACCAAAAGCTCTTCGCTGTAGAAGCGTACAGAGCATGGCTCTCGAAGCAGTTCCATACAGAGTACCTCCAGATTCCGTGTCAACGATTGGGAACGTTCCGTGGGAATAGATCCTCAATAAATCGTAAACGACGCCAGCTCGCTCCACTGGCCGCAGACACTTGACCTCAGTCGACATGACCTGTCCCGCGACGATTTCATTCCTTTCGGCGATTGGCGGGACTTCCGGTTCCAAAAACGGAATGTTCTTAAGGTGGATATGAATATCGTACAGACCTTCGTTGAAGACATTACCCGTGAACCGTGCAGACATCAACGTCAACATGAGCGGCAGCACGTACTGCATATCTCCCGTGGCTTCTAAAAGGATAACAGTCAAGGAAATAGTCATTCTTGCCATTCCGCCCAATACAGCAGCGGCACCCATGAGAGCATACGTTCCAGAATCGGCAAAAGTACCGTTTGTGTGATCGAGCTTGTGCAACAAATGCCCACATAAGCGACCAAAAGCAGCTCCAGAAAGGAGAGAGGGAACAAAAAGTCCACTGGGAACAGCAATTCCGTAAACTAAGGTGGCCAGGCTGATGTAGGGAAAGAAGAAGAAAAACAATGCACCGGAGGAGAAGGTGCTCGTATCATCGACCCCAACTTCACGAAAGTGGAACAGTTGCTTAATGGCGACATCTGCCTCAGTGAAGATTAAGCTGGCAACTTCGTTGTACTCCTTCCCAGGTTCACAGCGGAAGGGAACCAATGCTTCCACCAACTTCTTTTCTTGATTACTCCAATCTTGCATGTCGGTTGGAAGTTTCGTACAGCGACCCCACAGTAAAGGCATGACAAACGATACGGTAGACACTAAAATACTAATCAGAATGACCTCCAGGAAGCGTCTTGATTTCGAGAAATTCACGCGCTTCATTCGCCAAATTGTCAAGTGCTCGTTTGAAGCATTAAAGACAGCACCGATTAATCCTCCGAGGCAACCAATAATGACAAAGAGAGTCAATTCCCAAATCGAAAAATTCGAGGAGTCTCCACTGTTGCGTATTTTTAGCGTAACACAGCAGGGTCAGGAACACGAAACAACCAGAGAAATGCCAATTGTAACGTGCAAGCAAAACATAATTGCACTCACCCGAGAATGGTGAATTCTCCAAAAGAAAAGAGCTTATCGATGTCTGCCTGACCCAATCCCGAACGGAAATTTCTGATGGCAAACAGAGTCGCCAGGGTTGTCATGGCACAGAAAAAGGCACGCCAGGTCAACTTGGTACTCCAGTACGAGGCGCCTTCTTCCAGTGAAAATAAAACTCCACCAATAGGGGCACCGAAAGCAGATGCGACACCAGCGGCAGCACCACAGGCCACAAAGTCTCGCTTTTCGCGATCATTTCGAAAGTCTGAAAATTTGGAGAAGCTCGTGTCCACACCCCAAAATGTGGTCTTTCCTTGAGATATTCCCGAGGCTACTACCGCTCCACTGTGCACCATGGGCCCTTCCTTTCCAACGGGCAATCCGGCGGCCACGCTAAAGGCAACACCCACAACTTTGCACAGCAACGTTTTGACGCGAACGATTCTCGGTAAATCAATTCCGTTCAAAAAGCATTTGACTTCGGGAATACCGGAACCAGCGCTCACAGGTTCCCACATGACAAAGAGGGATGCAATAGCAGCGTACAGAGTCTGATAAAAAACAAATACCAAAAAGGCTGACGATCCCGACCAATAATGCGAGTTTCCTGTATCACTGTTACCGCTGCCTCCATGAGTTGCATCATCGGTCTGAAACAAGTCGTCTGTGGACACCACTGTATCCGCAGCTAGACTGCTACTGCTGCTGCTACCACTGCTTTGATGATGAAATGTTTCGGCCAGCAGTTCGTAAACGTGATCAAATTTCTTGAGTGTTAATTTTTTGGAGAGCAAATTACAAAGCGTTGCTACCAAGGCCTGGACGACTCCAATGGCAAAGGTCAGAACCCATCGTTTCAGTGCTCGTTTTTTCCCGGTAGTCCACCAGTGACCACGATTACTAAAGTGCACCTGAGCCACGTAGGCTCTCCAAACCTCGGATTCGTCGGGCTCGTAATTGTGCGATTGAATTCCATTGTCTCTGGTAGGTGCCAGTGGAGAATATTTTAACATTCCACCACCACCGTAGCCATCACCACGAAGACTGGTCGGTGCCTGATTGGTCAAATAAAAGGGTGCAATGTCACCAGCAGCACGATTACTGTTGTTTCTATTGTTGTTGTGGGGAGGATAGTCGTTGTCGCCGTCGTCGTCATCGTCGTAATCATCATCATCAATGTTGGGTACTCCAGCGTATTGGCGTGATCTTCGATTACGGGGACTGTCGTTGCTGTGACCACCATTCATCATGAAATAGTGTTGTCTCCTTGTTTGTATTATTTTGTCGCTGTGTTTCATTCGCATGAAATGACGGGGAGGAAAATCAAGAACCGAAGAAGAGGAAGGCAGGCAGGCAGGATGAGCATCATATAAGTTACTACCTTTCTTGTTGATATTATTAAACATAACAATCACACTACGAACATCGCGAGAACAGCCTTGGATGCAATGCATGCACAGTATGTCGTATCAAGAAGAAGAAGAAAAAAAACACTTTCATTACACGCATCAAACCACTGTATGTCTTGTCGCCGTCCTATGATGAATGCCCACGTTAGAACACAGTACTGTAGTCAATAACCTCTACTATAGTATACTGCACGAATACTTTCTTTCCTTACCTTGATGTAGTTACAGTAATCTTACCCTGATTTTTTAAAGTACAAGGACATAGACATCAACAACAATAGCGAGTTATAAGTTGTTATTATTATTATTTTTTATGTTAGATGGTGTTTTTGTCCAAACATTTGCTTCAATTATTTGGTTGCGGTCCTACTGAATTACTGTAGACAGGAGTAGTACTACTGTAAAAACAACGCCCCCCCCCCCACAAGTAGGGGGGGTATAGTTCTACTAGAGAGAGTAGTAGCTTGCTACTAGTGGTAGTAGCTAGTAGTAGTGGGCCCAGTGGGCCCAGTACTAGCTAACTACTGCAGCTAGTAGCGAGAACAAATCCTGCCTGCTGTCACGAACAAATTGAGACTCCTTTGAAATACAAATGACTTGGACGCGCAGCTTAACCATTCGGTTGTAAGAAATTGATTTTCGTACTGCAGTTTGAGATCTTTCCACAGACCTGTATCTTTTGACACATGCACATAAGAAGAACACATACGTTCTCAACGTTGTCACTACCTGGTATGAATAATAACATCTGCCTATTTTCTTTCTTTTTTTCCATCTCATTCTCTGAAACAAAATGCGAGTCCTCTCTTTTACTACCGTAACCATTGTGGTCCAACTTACGGTTGCCTTTCAACCTGTCAATCCTTCGAGTCATCACCACCAGCACCATGGCAGTACGACGAGTCTCTTTTCCGAATCCGAACAAACCACACAAGCAATCGCAAGACGTCAGGTATTTCAAAAATTGGCAATGGCTACAGCTACAGCCGCTGGTACTTCTACTGCTGCTGTCCCATTTCTGTTGTTCCAAGTAAAGCCTGCACTGGCTGTAACACCCACGGGTTCTGGTGATGGTCTGCTAGACGAACTCCCCAATGATGCTTTGCGTAGTTACTTGCAGTACCGTATTGCGCTACAAATTTTTGCTGACTTCTATTTGTGGGACTTTCAGCGATTGGTCCAATCAACGGACGATTGGGGTGAGGTGGGACAACTGTTTCGCGTGAACAGCAATCGTGGACAAGGACAACCATCACGAATTGAACGTGATTTTACCAATCCTGTTCGCATCATGGGACTGTCGTTGCCGCCCGACGAAGCCGACAAGATGCGGGATGGTCAATTTAAATTTGAAAAAGCCATGGCCAAAATTTCCAAAGTTACTTCTGGTATTCGACGTGATTTGCCCGTGGAGATTTCTAGTGATGCCATACCTATTGCCATGGCAGGATGGGAAGAAGGACGAGTTGCCATTAACGAAATCTTTACTGTCCTGAACGAAGCCACCGGTCTGAAAGAAATGAAACCAATTCCTCCTTCGGGACCTAAACAAAATGAACAGTACGGACGCAGTTCTCGTCGGTACTTTGATCTAGTCAAGAAAACCAAATTGTGTCAAAATCGTGGTGGTCCAGCATTGTCGCAAGGATGGGGTAAATTAATGGTCAGTGGATACCTCCAAGATTCTTGTGGTCTTCCCGGTAAGTCCATTTTGCTACAGCTCAATTTTTGCGGGATACTAGTACTGTATTATGCTCCTGTGTTCTAGATGATGTTGCTATCACTAACAATTTCATTGTTACTTGTGCATTTGTTCCTCCACTACTACTGCTTATCCTCTACTATTACTAGATTTGAACGAGTATTTCTACCAGACCTGAGTTGAATCATAAATCAAAGATACTGTAAGTATACGCGCATTCTGGAAGCACTGTGACGCCCATGCGAACTAACGGCCTAGAACTAGCTTCAATAAAAAAGTGTTTCCAAACCAATGGCAATAGTGCTCTATAATATTAATACATTATTATTTCTATTCACCCCGAAAGTATGCCTTTCCCTGGCAGTTCCACGCGCCCCATCATGATGCTGTGCAAAAGCAATCGTCCCTTTAAATCAATTGGAACATGTGCGTAACTGGGAGACAGATCTGATTCGGACAAAAATGTTGCATTGATGGGACAATTCAAATCGAGAACTTGTCTCTGATAATAGTTTGCCAACGTTGCTTCCGCATTGGGATCATCATAGCCGGCTTGAATGCCTCCCCAGACAACACATCCCGATGTCTGATTCTCAGTGGCATGCTGGTAGGTAAAGTCTAGGAACCGGTGTATACGCTCCGGAGGAGCAAACATGTACACTGACAGAGAGTGCAACATGAGATCACCTAGTCGTCGTCGATAAATGAGACCCGACTTGTCGACGATGCGCAAAAATTCTTGAACAGGAGCGCTGTTAAAATGCTGAATGTCAGCAACAAACAAGTTATTGTAAAAACCGCACATATTGAGATCGATTTCGCGCTTTGGCAAAAAATTCGCGCGTTTCCGTTTGAAAATCGCCAGGATTCGCTGCGTGACTCTCATCTCGTAAGCGCACATGCGAAAGCCATACACATAGTTATTGGCTTCCATTTGGTCAAATACATCGTACCGAATCGGGGAGTGCAGATAGGAATCTTCGTCGAGACGAAAGAGATATCGATATGCACAGCCCGTCTCTTGATTGTACTTGTCGAAGAAATCCCAGAGACCGATGGCGTACCACCGCATCATATGCCGGTAACCCTCAGAAAAGAGCGGATAGGCGTACCATGCTTTTTTGCGATCTGGGTTCAAAGGATCATCATTCACACAGCAACTGGGACGCTGCCAGTACGTTGAGCCCGAAAGATCCACCAATCGAACTATCCCATGGTAGGCCGGACCAAAATAAGATTCAATCTCTAGTAAGTCTGTGCCATTGAAATCACCAGTGTGGAATATAAAGAGATCTGTGTTGTTTTTGTGGTTGCTCAACGAAAGATAGTTTTGGAACATAAGATTCATTGATTTCATCATAATTGCGTAGCTGTCGCGTCCGTACGTTGAATGCTGTTTTTGGGCAAGATAAATGATGGCGTTTCGTTTGCACAGTCGAGCAGGATCCCTGGTCAGGACTGTGGTATTTACTAATTTCCGTGCCAAAAGGTTGCTAGATATTTCTCTAGCGTCCACGGACGGCTGTGGGCCCGGTGTGTTGGCTTGCAGGACTTTTCTTGACAATTGCTCGAATCCATCTGGAGACAATCTATCGGGATCTTCCATGTTTACACTATTTTCGTGCAGCTTTGGATTCAAGTAGAAAACAGCTTCGGAGGTACTGCTAAATCCATGGAGAAACAAATGGCACTTGGACATGGCCAGTATATCTGCCAGCACTTCGCTGTTGATTCTGTGATGCTCGGCAAGTTGATTGACGAGCCATTTATTTTTCTTCCCTCCCGAGCTTCGGACAACATAAAGGCCTTGCGACTTGATGATTTGTTGTAGGCCATCTGGAACTTCTTTACTGGTCGTCATCAGCTCCACAACACGATGTGAGTCGCTGGCAATGAATATCGATTGTCCTCCAGCGCGCTGAAAGGCTTCCATATAGTTTTGAAATTCCTTTGCCTTGATTAGTTGACGGTGGTTCCCTTTCTTGAAGCTATTTCGAAAATGAACAGCCAAGCATGGGATGACAGTATTGTTTACGTCAGTCGTGGGATTAATCCTTTCTGCTTGCCGTTTTATATGTGGTTGAAATTGAAAGTATTTTTTAACGATTGCGTGACCCTGTTTTCGCATTGGCGCATACCAATCCTTATATTTTACATCATTTGGTTTCCAAAGATGATTTGGGACTCCATCAAATTTCCATGGACGTAGACACCATGGGCACCAAACGGACAGACCAGGAGAGACAAGGTTTGATTCCATTGAGATGAGTGGCAGTTGACGGCAGGTTTTGTCCCCTTGTTTGATTTCTGCAGACACAGGCTCAAAGTAATTGTCCCAGATGCCACTTCCTTCAAGCGACTTGACGACTGAAATGTCCGACACTTTGGCTGGCTTTCCCGGATATACTCCAGAGCTACCTTGAGCGTCGTGCTCCTTGGCTATGATAGACTCGCCCTGAAACTTCATAGCAACTGTCAAACCTTTGCTATGCACCATTTCGTCGAGCAAAATGGTCGCATTTCGACCCAGATGAATCAAAGGCTTGAGGTTGTTCCGGTCCGCGTAGAGCAGCTGATTCATTATGGAATGAAAGAATGCTATTCCGGCAGTATCTTTAGGTCCAACTTCCGAAATAAGGAGAATCCCGTCATACCCCTGGCAAGCTGTCCCCGTTGTCAGCTGTTGATTCTGCTGTTCCTCATGCGCGTCGAAGACTATTGGGGGCGCATTCCACCATTCGTTCACGGTCCGTCGAGAAGGCCAGCGTTTGCGAGGTTCATTCCGCAATACCATTTGAACTAAGGTTCCAAATGCCATCGGTGAAAGAAACTCTGGGTCTTCTAAATTCACCGAACGATCATGCAGAGCAACGTTCATCCAAATGCTAGATTCCGTCACGGCACTGAGGCCATGGATCATGAATTGACAATTAGCAAGTGCAACGATTTCAATTAAGATTTCGCGATTCGTCCTATCATGAGAATTGTCGCCAATATCGAAGACAGCCTTTTCATCACTGGATCGAATGACATTATTTCCAATGGTTCGTAGTTTATTTCGAATGTCAGACGGCCATGTTGCCTTGACTTCGTCCAGTACTTTCGTAGAATCCGTGGCTAAATAAATTGCCTTGCCACCAGCTTTTATGAAAGCAATCGCATACGGCAAAAACTCATGGGTTTGAATCTGTCGTCGGCCTGCTGCCTTATCAGATTGTCGTATATGAAGGCCCAAGCAAGGATAGTCTGGCAAGGAGCAGTCAGGATTGGCCTGCTGGGCTGCGTCCAAAACATCCGGTTTAAATTTGATGTACTGTTGTACCACCCTGTTAGCCACGATACGCTGAGGCTCTAACCACTCATGGAGAGGTATGTGTGGTTTCGTCATGTAGTCCGGAGCATATTGATACCGCCAACATCTCGGCGCCCATTCAGCAAAGCCATGAATTCCAGGTGTAATCAAAAACATATCCATCTGAACCAATGGTTTTTTCTCGCAAGATTTATCACCCGGTTGAAAGTCGGAAATGGGCTCAAAATAATGATTCCAGACACCAGTACCATCCAAATGAAACGTTTTGGTTGCTACTGGTCCGACTTTGACGGGAGGCCCGGGTACTCGGTCGCGCCAGTGTCCATTCGGTCGAACAATATGGGATGCATTCATTCCACTCAAGGCTTGGAAGGTAATACCTGGACCTCTTCCATGAACGAGAGGATCATAAATAACATACGAGACATTGTCGAGGTGGACCCATGGTTTGAGGTTGTATCTTTCGGCGTACAGGATTTGTCCAATCACAAATTGAAAGAAAATAGTACCTGCCGCACCACCAATATCTCCCTGGGAGATGAGATACAATCCGTCAAATCCGTCACAAGAGTGGTGTGTTGGGGAGCCTATGATGCCTCCGACACTGGTGGTCTCTTTTGTTGACAGAGCCCAGTCGGGACCTTTCCCATTCAGTATTACTACTTGATTTTGATCCCCATCTCTTCCTGAAACCACTAATAGCAACTCTTTTCGCCCAATTACAAAATTGAAAAGTACCAAGGAAAAGGCACAGCCTGCCACGAGATAAAATAGGGTACGACTGGAGCATCCACCACAAAGTCGCCGATGCTCCATGCGTTGCAGCAGCTGGGAAGTTGATGCTCGTTTCGAAGATCCAGTCATAATGCTTCTATTCTTATTATTTGTGCGTCAATGAAAGCAGGAACTTCATGGTTTGCCGCCAGAGTCAACGTTGAGGGTCAGCTTGGATGTTGTGCTTCATAAAGTGCTCCAGTAGCTAGCTACTTGCGATAGATTTGCGTTCTCAGTAGTCTACTACAGTACTTGTTTTAATTGTTGTGGTTGATGGACGGGAAAGATTACAAACAAAAAAATGTCAAACTTGATGACCGACTCTCTTTGCTGTGCCTACGCCTGGGTGGCTTTCGTAAATCTACAACAAGAACGCTGAATTGTTGAATTCAGGTGTACGCTAACTCGACTCCAAACAAGGTTGACAGTTTCTTCCACGGGAACAAAGGGCAAGGAACAGAAATAAAATACAACTATTTTCCTGTTCACTAGACATGACCTCTGCTTTGCGAAAATTGAAGTCCTAGAGAAAGCGAGTTCAATTTACATGTACCAGTACACAAAAAAAGTCGCGGACGACAGAGCGCGTTTGGAAAACGAACGAAAGTATCGGCAATGGTATGCAATACGTACCACGCGAGAGCAGCCTGTCTTCATGATCTCCTCGCTGTTGGTATTTTGCATATAATGGCACCTCATTTTGACAACTTTTTTCTTTGCCACATATTTTTGTAGAACTAAGAAAGCGGCGCAAAAGGGAAGCAACGCCTACTAGTACGAATACAGACTTTTTAGATCTTGATCATTTTTTCCGATTTCGCGCGGTCTGGATGACGCCAAGCGAAATGAGGTTTTCGACAAATGTACTTGTATACAGTATTCGCAAATATGGGAAACCACTTGTAAGAGAAAGAAAGCGACAGCAGCAGCATTGCATGCATCAGCAAAACTGACACAACCAATCACTGGATTTTCAAACAGGAGAGCACGTGCAATGCCTGTTATATGCAATGAAACAAGTTTCGACCACTAGTCAGTCCCCTCAGGAATGGCAAAATAAAAATGTATACTGTAAGATTAAGCAATCATATACGATGCACTCTCTGGTGCAAATAATAGAAAGAATCGAGTGATGTCATTTCGTTGCCACGACGAATGGAATGATGATGTTTACTGCGCAGTCGCCACTACCACACTGACGAAACGATGCATCGTATTCTTGGCAAATCAAGTGCTGCGTTGCTCACGACATGACGATTTCCTTGACTTTTTCTGGAGGATGCTCGACCATGCTTTCAAAAGGCACGTACCCGCCAAATTCACCTGTCGCGCCATCGTACAAGTCTTTGTAGGCCTTGAAAATTGTTTTGCAGACATCCTCCTTCAATTGAGCATCCTCCACATCTACTTTGTGTTGGGCTAAATACGCATAAAACGCATTCATTCCAGTTTGTAAATCTTCCTGACTCAAGCCTGAATAGCTGACCATGGGAATACTCGATCCGACTCCGTGCGCTTCAGCCATAAAGTGTACGTCTACCCATTTCTTTTTCGCCTCCACCAGTTTACCTAGACCACTTTCTTCCAAGTATGCGTCTGCTTTTTCGTGAACTAAATTACCATGCAGTTTCTTTCGCTTGTCGCTCAACTTTGCTTTGATCTCGTGCGGTACGGTCTTGCCTGATTCTTCCGCAACCCGAAAATTCTCTTCGAGTTTCTCAAATTGGTCCATGGATTTGATCTGTGCCAGGGCTGCATCCAATAAAGGTTCACTAAAGAGAAAGTCCATTGTGACACCGCCATCTCCGACGCTGGAGGATAAAGCTGCTGCAAAGGCCATTTTCTTTTTTGTTGTTGTTTTCGGGCGAAAGAAGGACGTGGACAAAATCTAGGGTGAGAAAATGTGACGGAGAAGTGAAACAAGAAGAGGTAGTAGAAAAGAGACTGGAGATAACCTGGCTCCAATTATTGTATTGTAGCCATTCTGTTGAGTTTTTCCTCTGCCATCGACCAAAGCTTACCTGCTTATTATCTCAGTACTGTTTGTTTTGGAGATGTTGGTAGTTGGTACCAGGTACCAGAGTTCCCACTGCTGTCTTCTTGAGTATTTTTTTAAACCAGAGGAGATTATTATTTGTTTCGCTCGACAACACGAGACTTCCGAACTCGGATGTCAAAATGACTACTCTATTACTAGTAGTGGTACTACTACTAGCTACGTACTATTACTACTAGTAGTAGTAGTACCAGTGGTAGTGTAGTACTACGAGTAGACTCCAGCTAGTAGTAGTAGCTAGTAGTAGCTGCTACTACTAGTTCGCTAGCTAGCTAGTAATAGTACCTGGTACCAGTAGTACTGAACGATATTAGACTGGCGCAATAGAAACCGGGGGCTAGTCTGTCTGTCGACCGGCAAAGTCAATTTTTTGATAGGCATACCATTGGATAGGCTTTTGAATGCTCTATGAGTGATGAGGCTCTTGTAATGATCTGGATGTTTTCCATATATAAAGAAAGTTTCAAACTTAGAGTTAACAGGGGGGACTGAGCCACAAAGTGAACTTCAACGGCCCATAACTCAAAATCTTTTTAGGGTTCTCCGGATGACGGACAGATTTTAGCCCCCGGTTTCTATTGCGCCAGTCTTAAATAATAGAGTAATAAATAGCCTGAATCTTAACCCTATAGAACTGTTTATCGGACAATTGTGCGATTTGAAGTTTCGAAAAGATTCTTTCTTGCTCTCACTCATTCTAATCTTAAAAAAACTTTGCTGCCGTCCCGCTACTAGACCTCTAGTCATCTGCCTACACCTTTTTTCTCGTCCTACAATTCTCATCAATAGATACAAGTACTTTTAACCATGTCCGCCAAAGCGAAAATCGACACTCCCAAGACGCCCATGGAAGTGCTCTTGGGCCCCAATCTTGCCACGAACGCCAAAGGCGGAAGGACACCAACTGCTTCGGCCTTCAAGGATAAGGATCTCGTGGCTTTGTACTTTAGTGCCTCGTGGTAGGATTATTACATTATTTGCTTGTTTCTGTGACACAAAATATTTGCTTGATGTGGATCGTAAAAGTGGTACACTAACCCAACATGTTTTTTCTCCTCCTCTTTTATTATTCATCTCATCAGGTGTCCACCCTGCAAGGCTTTCAGTGAGTAAAAGGGATTCGTTGAATCGACTTTTTTTAGGCGCACTTTTGTCTGGTCCCCTTTATTAATTCCATTTTTCTCTGCTTTACAGGCCCTGTCTTAAAAGAATTCTACAATGCCATTAGCAAAAAGAACAATTTTGAAATTGTGTATATTTCTAGCGACAAGAATATAAAAGAGTGGGAGGATTACTACGGTACCATGCCTTGGTTGTCCCTGCCGGAAGGTGCTAATGAAAAATCTTCGGAAATTAAAAACAAATTGGCATCAATGATGAAAATTCAAGGCATACCTACCATGATTGTCTTGGAGGTTAACACGGGAAAATTCGTTACGGCATCGGGTCGGGAGGACGTTATGAAAGTCGCAGGACGTCCCGAGCAAATGGATGCCGTCATTCAAAATTGGAAGAGTTTGGAAACAGTTCCCGTTGAAGAAGCCATGTTAACAGCACCGGACAATCGCAATCCTTTGGTCAAATTTGTCTTTTTTCTTTTCAAGAATCCAATCCTTATCTTTGCACTCGTGTATTTCTACAAGCAGTATTTGAAGCACACGGCAGGGGGGCATAACGATGCTGCTGGCTCATCCACTATCGAGGACGAAGATGGTGACAATACCGCAACGGAGCAACACGATGGCTCAGAATTTTAGATAAGCAGTGGATACAAATGACATCACACGATCACGTTCTTTATTCGAATAATGTTGTATAGTATACTGTGTCGTCTACAATTTTGAAACGTTTTCGGAATAATTATGTTCGCCAAATTTCTCTCACCGCCTCCACACTGTCGCTAGCGGAAGTGTTGGATTTCTCGTCCTCCGCTAGAATGATACGTATTGATTTGGTTCGTTGCTGGCGTGCGAATAGGAGGTTGTGGCGGATTGTTCGACCGCAGCATGTTGTTGTTGCTGTGTGCGTAGCTGTAATGACCGGGATACAACTGAGGTTGTTGTTGCTTCATCTGCTGCATCTGTGGCTGAAAATATGGTTGCTGTTGCCGATGGTATTCGTACTCCATTGTAGCCTCTGGTTCGAACATGCGCTGCTGCTGTTGAAATCCAGCTGGAGTCATTGGACGGGAATATGAGAAAGGATGCTGTTGAGTTTGAAGAGAATACTGAGCATCTGTTTGATAGCTGTTTGGATATGGCTGCGAATGATGCCGAAGTTGTTGTTGGAACATTTGCTGCGGACGCTGCGGGGGCATTGGGTACCGAAAATCAGGAGCGACCACATCATAGGGATTGTCTTTGTACGATCCAGTAGGTGGGTACAATCCTGGGTCAGGACGCATGACAAAATCATCCGGCGTAGCTTGCACTGGAGGACCTACACCGTACGGCATGGATGGAGGCGGCTGTTCTTGGTACTGGTGTTGATTGTAATGGCTAGTTGATGGCGGCACTGTGGAGCGCAAGGTAGCGATGGGATGATCACTTACTAATGGTGACTCGTAGAAACTATTTTTCGTCGAAACTTGAGGCAGCAATGGATTCAGAACTCCCGGTGTCAACTTGGTTGTGGCATTCGGAGCAGAACTTGCGCGTTCGCCACCAGCGTATCCACCCATGGATCTTTGAGAGCCAAAGAAAGAATGTAGAATAGCTTTGGTCTTGCTTTCAATTGGAACCGAGTCCAGCTCAGCGTCCGTCGCCGTCGCAATTGTTCCCAAAGTTTGTAGGTCGGCCATAAGAATGTTTTCTTCGTTCTCCGGCAGACCGAGTTGTCGGGCCCAGTTTTCCAAGACGGTTGAAACCATGAACAACGCATCATTTGGAACGCGAATCTCTCCCTTTGTATTTGGAATACATTTTCGTTGCTGAGTCTTGGCAATGTACTGTTTCTTCTTGTTGCGTTTTTCTACTTTAAGCGCACCCGCGATAGTAGACAAGGCCTTGATTGCTGACTCCATATTAGGGACCATGACGACACGAGAAGTCTTGTTCTGGGGCTGTTATTTTGTACGAAAAGGAAAGCTGAGTTAGAGAGGAAGATACGACATAGAATGAAAGCAAACATACTTACAGCTGGGTCGTCAACAAAACTACACATAATTTGCTGCATTCGATGAAGAATCGAGTCAGGCCGATCCAAATAGGCTTTGCCTCCTTCTCCGGGAAGAATACAAATAACAAAGCAAAACTGAAAGTACTTGCGGAAAGCTCTTAATCCGTCAATATCTTGTTTTTTTGCGTTAGCTGCATTTTCGTCGCCGCTGTTCCACTGCTCCAAGAGAGCGTAAACTTCTTCAGCATTGGACGGTCGCTCTTTCAATATGGCTTCGTCCATACGTTGCAGGTCTTGTGGGTAGTAAACACGTACAGCGAGCCCGGATTCCTTGGTGAAAATGAAGTGTGCTCCGTTGAGCTTTTGTTTTTGTTCGATCACTTTCATGATTCGGCATTGGGTTCGCAGCGTCATTTCCAAAGGAGAAGGCCGTTGGTCGTTGTTAGTACGCGATACCAAAACGACGTCGAACTTCGGTCCGCCGGTTTCTAATGATGTATGATTCGCCATGATCGTAAGATTGTGTCAAAAGACGAAAAACTAAGTGAAAACGACGCCGGTGATGCTACGAGAGTACGATTTATTGTTTGCTTCCTCGTTTTTTGTGCGTGCCGAGAGTTTAAAAAAAATGCTCGGCAGTTTGGTATTGAGTCTGTGTGCGTACTCAAAAATTAAACTAAATGCCTTTTTTTGTCAGCTTTTTACGCTACATTACGATCTAGAGTAGCAGTAGTCTACAAGTCAGCTAATCATTACTCCTTTGGTACTGAGACAATTATTTATTTGTTCATGACAGTAGATCTAGCTCTAAATATTGCACTTACCTTGCGACCATGTAACAGGTTGATTGTTGTGTGCAGTAGCATTTTCTTTCTGTCAGCAATCAATTGCAAATTCAATTGCAATTTTGCAATTGATTGCTGACAGCGACAACAAAACGAGGCCTGCCGAATCAAATAATAGTAATGAGCAAGCTATGTCTTGCTGATGGCTTGACGCTATAACACCAGCTAGAGAAAGAATGTCTTGAGTGTCCAGGTCGCCTGCTTGAGCTCAGTTTTTCTTCACTTGATTCAAAGCTACAGAAGTAGGAAAGTTCGAATACAAACGATGTGCCTTGTTATCTTCTCTCGCTCAAAACCTCAGTCGGCTTGAGTGCTAAAAAAGAGAGCCATAGTTACGTAGAAAACAGTTGCGACTTGATCTCGAAAACAAAAAGCAGACAAATATTCTTCCCCACTACTGGTAGAGTAGAAAACAGCTTGAGGAAATTCTTCACCGTCGCGATCCGAATTACTGTACAAGCCCACCCTGGCGATATAGGGCATTCTCGTGGAGACAACAGCCAGTGACAAATGCTTGGATATTTTTGTATTTCTTGGTTCAATCTTGACTTGAATGTGATCTTGAAGTAATAAAACACACCTCTTGATTGATTTAGTTACTGTAAAGGGCTACTCAGCAAATGCAATGACGCAATTCATCGTGCCGCTTGCTACTTCATTTTCCGAGCGAGTCATACGCTTTTGGGTTCTCCTTGGCTTGTTAATTTCCCAAGTCGTTATTGCTCGCTTGACATATCATAAAAAATAATGCATCCTATAAATCGCTGCTCTACTGTTTCTTCGCGGTTCGTCTAGTCTTCATTCTTGGCGGAGGACACTCTCCATACTACTGTCCGTGATAATTCAATCACAAACGTTTTACTAAAATTGTTGGCTGCACACAAACTTACCCACATTAATTCAATTGTTTCATTGCGTGTGCTCCATTTTGCATTAATTTTCCGGGCGATCGTTGGATGGCTCGTCTTTGATTCCAGCTTTTTCTGATCTACCGTTGCGACCAGAATCATCGCCTCTTCCACCGCTACCTCGACTAGCCTGTCGCTCCCTTTGTTTGTGTCGTTCAAAAGAGGACGATCGCTCAAACTCGCCACCTCCCCGTCGTCCTCCACCACCGCCATCAGCGCTGCCACCACCTACACTGCTACCACCACGATCGCCACCTCGTTCACCAAGTTCTGGTACGACCCGTCCTCTCATTTCATTGGGAGTCTTGCGGCGTTCTTGAGCAAAAACGACTTCCAACTCTCGTCCTCGCACGACAAAGCGGTCCATTTCATCTCGGGCCTCCTGAGCCATTTCCGGTGTTTCGTATTCGATAAAGGCAAATCCCTTGGGCTGTTGAGAGTGATAGTCCCGCGGAATGTACACATCCCGAATTTTTCCAATCCTCGAAAAGGCCGCCGTCAAATCGTGCTGCGTAACATTGGGTGCCACATTGCGGACCAAAAGCGAGACACCGGGTGGACCTTCGTCAAATCCACGCTTGCGCCTGCCTTGCGCATCGGGACGAAACTGTGGTCCCCCGGAAGGAAGAGGAGGTCCACCACCACCAGCATGGTGATGAGGGTGATGAGGAGGGTGATGAGGAGGAGGAGGTCCGTGTCTGTGATGGGGCGGTGGTAAATGGTGAGGATGGTGCATTGGTGGAAAAGGACCACGAAGTGGAGGTCCATCTCTGTAGTAGGGATCAAAAGGAGGAGGACCACGTCCAAGTGGAGGTCCGTGGGGCGGAGGAGGTCCATATCGATCTGATATTGTTTTTTCAAATAAAATAAAATAAAATAAAACAAAATAAAATAATGCAATCAGAATTACTTGAGATGAGACGGGTGGATTCATTTTGTTGTTGTTGCTATTGGAGGAGCATGGACAAGCAATGACTGTGCTACAGCAAATATGACATACCGGGATATCTTCCACCACCACGGTAATCATCAGGAGGAGGAGGTCCGTAGCGATCGGGTGGATAACCAAAGTCCCGAGGAGGAAAGCGCTGAAACGGTAGATTAAAGAATGGAGGAGTGATGAGATTATGAGATGAAAAGGTTCAAGAGTGCGCACCAGATGACACAAATCAAAAACAGTAATTATAACGTACACCACCTCGGGGAGGAGATCTGCTGCGAGATCGACTAAAGCTTCGACTCCTGGATCTTGTTCTTCGTCTACCACCACCAGGTGACCGAGAAGAACGACGTCCTGTTTTGCCCTGAGGAGGAGGAGGAGGGGGAGAAGGACTGTAGGAGCGACTGCGACTAGTACTTCGTCGTCGACGTTGACCACCACGAGGTGAAGGAGATCGACTGCTTCGTCCTGCAGCATTGTTCGGTGGTGGTCCTCCACCACCACCATTTCCTCCTCCTCCAGGACCAGGTCCGTACGATGCCATACTTTTACTTAATAGCTAAAAATGCAGGCAACTTCTGTAGCTTGTTTGCGGCTGGTCTTGATATTATTTTATACGATCAAGATGATACTTGTCTTAACTCAGAGAGGTTCAATAGTAGTATACAATACTGTAGTAGTCTACTACTCTAGTAGTAGTAGTCTTCTAGTCTCTGAATAATTGTTTAGAGTAGTAAGTAGTAGTCTAGTAGAGTATCCTCGTCTCCTAGCTAGTAGCGGAGTAGCTAATACTACTAGTAGACCCTACTAGCTAGTGGTGTAGTCCGTTGTTGTGGTGGTTTGACTAAGTAAGTAGTAGTCTTACCGAAAGTCAAAATTTAATAACAGCCAACGGCGCTCTCTCATCAGTAGTGATGAGAGAGAGGAGAAGTGCCAGCTTCCGAACCCGGAGATAGGCGAGTACTATTGAAGAGTTCTTGTCGAAAAAATAATCGCCTCAACCTTTGATTTTAGTACGTTCGCGGTAGTAGCCTACTATGGTGCTGGCAATAATATTACCTGGTTTAGTGTAATTGGGTTCTCAAATTTTAACGAATCGGAAGCATCCTTTTAGTCAAGCAATCAAGCAAGGGGGAAACATCGAACATCGAACACATCAATCATCAAAAGATGTCATACCTTTGATGCCTTCCGGAAAAACCAGAGACGAGCACAAAATACAGCAATATTTGTACTAGCGAGCTAGATTACAACAACTAAATAACAATCACTCGTACTTAGTAACCTTTGAACTACGAACTACGATATCAACCGACTACAACATACCGGTAGAGAGTATCCTTAGAAACATGAACGTGATCACCACCAAACAGGTCTCCGTTGCCAACAAGGACAGTAACAATGCGAAGCACGGAAAGCCTACTGCTGCTGCTGCTACAAAAACTATTCTTCCTACTCCTACCAAACCAACGCTTGGAGAAGAACTGTTTCTGGTTCATTTGAATCGGAATGCAGGGAAACCTGTGTCCGAACAAGATTTTGACACTGTCATGTCGTCGCAGTCGCCGACGTCTCGAAAACGATCTCGATCGGTAGGCGAAGAACTATGGGAGGTTCACGTCAGAAGATCGCAAGGTTTGGAACCCGATTATGATACAGAAGAAGCTTCGACCAAAGCTGTTGCTAGACCTACTACGTCCAAGACGACGACGACAAAGAAGAAGAAGAACAACAACAACAACAAACTGGACTCTAACTTCAAAAAGGTTATGCATCTTCGCAATCGCGATGTTACAGTCAGTGAGTGAACAACAGAATGAATAAGGCAGAAAGACTGAGCTTCTGAATCTCGACAGTACGGTTATTACTTTTTACGACCAAGAAAGTAGCCAAGCAAGCACTACAGACAATACATATGCAACAGATGAATGCAAACGACTAACTGGTTTGAGAGCCAAAAAAATAAATACATATACAGTACGGACACATGTGGTTCTGTGTATGAACAATTGTCTCTCGACTATAAGTTTGGTGTTGTAGTCTGCTTGTCGCCCTTGTTTGCCGGCTTTACTTTTGCATCGCCAGTTGGGGATGGCCATCGACGAGCTTTCTTTTCTATCTATGAATATTTTTCCAACATACGGCACACCTGTACAAGCAGCCACTGCCCGTGGCTGCTGCCCAGATGCACCAACCTAACTTGATGCTTGCTTGCTTAGCCAGAAGTACCGTCACGCGCATCTTTCTGCTCGGTCATCCATGCGTCCATCTTCGCCTTTAACTCGGTAGCATCCTTAACATCGTCAATCGTCATGGGTTGGCGGTTGAAAGGATCTAGCGGGTCGTTCAGCAGTTGCTGTTTGATCGTAGAACGGTCGACGATATGGCCACTCGGTAAGATGACGGGATCCTTCATGAATTCGTTCAAAAGTTCGTCCATAAACTCCTCTGGGGCATTCTCCAACAAAGCTTCATCCCTGGCAACATTCTCTTTTTCGTGTTCTACTATGGCAGGGAGTGACGCAAAGGCTTCCATCGACTCTCCTGTCAACAGATTTAACCGGCGGCAAGTCTTGACGGCACTGGACAAGAGATCCGGGTCGATCTCGCCCTTGGCGCAGTTCAGTTGAAACTCTCGTGATGAAGCAAAGAGAGCAAAGATGGCACACAAATCGCGAAGCATTTCTTTGGGACGAAATTCGTATTGTTCGGGGTTTTCCACCTTGAGGTCCAGACCTTTGGAGCCCACCAGTTTCTTGAGGACATGAACCAACATTTGGACCAAACGAGTAGACAACTCGTCGAGAGAAAATAAGCCGCGAATGTCCCGATCAGTATTCAAGTAGCCAAACATCTGCAACGTCTTGTTGCACAGAGGAAGCGCATGCTTGACTTCTCGCTCGTTGTCCTCCAGCCTGGAACTGATAATATTCTGCTGCTCTTCCCCCAACTGACCCCATTCAGTAGTGTTCTTCATTTTCAGTTGATCTTGGCGAATTTCTGGTAGCTTTTGCATAACAGTAGCAATCAACGTGTTCGTTTCGTTCATCATTCCGTTCGCAAATTTAATAAAGCTCTTCTTATTCTGCGTGATACGACGGAACGCAGACCGATGCTCGGAGCTTTCCCATAGATACTTGATCAAAGAGGCAATCTTGGAACGATGAGTCATTTTCTCGTAGTAACCAGTGTGCTCAACCTCTCCGTACAAAAGTAGCAAGGAGGGCGCCAGCGACTCTTGTGCTGTAGCATCAGACAACAAGAACGTCTGGCCGCCGGCCATGGGATCGCAGGCCACGGACGATGGCACATCGCGCCGATCATCGGATGCCGAAGGCAAAAACAGATCATGCAAGACATCTCCGAGCTTTGCTCGGAGATTATAGTTTCGCACAACCTTCGTAAAGGGAGAAAGGAAATGTGTTATAGCTTACTCAACTTAACTTTAAAAAGAGCAAACGCACACAATAAAACCATATTGATCATACCTCTGAATACTCAGGCGACAAGAGCTTGACGACCATTTTGAAAACCCACTGGAATTCCAGCCCCCGAAGTACTTTCGGCTTCAACTTGGCAACTCCCATGACAATGTCACATGTGTCATCCACAAAATGCTCTGGCATCTGACGCAAAATGGCATCATCCATTTTACAGAGAACCTTTGACATGAGGTTGCAAAAGCGTAAAGAGTCAGTTACAGTATCCTCCTGAAATAGCCAAACGTCCTGGCTGCGCTGTGCCGACAAAATACGGCTGTAGTTTTCATCTCCTTCCAGGTTGCGATTGTTGTTGTGTGCTTCCCAGTGCATGTGTTGCAAATGTCTCATGAGTTGAAATTGGCTGCCGAATTGGTGCGCGTATCCAAGATTGATAAATCGGGCGCACAAGAAAAAACACTGCGGAATGAAAGCATTCTTGGGAGCGTATTCGGTGGCCATGGTATCTTCGCTTGCTTCTCCCAGACGAGGCACGGCTTCCTCTCCTTCCGTAGGAAAAATGCCACCATTATCCTTAGAAGACAAAACGTATCCTGGATCAATAAGGTGCTGCTTCTTTTCGTTGCTGATAAAGGGCTCACAAAGCTTGAGCATGATCACCAGAGCATTCACTAGTGTCGACGGAGAACTAACTTTTCGAGGATCGGGGCGCATTCCGGTGGCGCCCGCGTTCACCAATATGGCATCCTGCAGCCAAATGATGACCTAAAAGTGGCAACATATCATTGCGGTGAGTCGGATGCACCATTGACAAATAATACAATAAAAGAAAAACTGAAACACCACAGACAAGATCAAACGCACCTTCGACCTAGCATTGGGTCCAGCCTTGACTAAGGCCACGACTAATTGATTGCACGCCTCCTGATGAACACGCAGTTGTTGCCGCTGGGAACTAGTAGTACTTTCGACCGCATTTATAGTCATGCGAGGACTCGAAAAGGCCGGATTGATGCGAGGAATTCCTGGCCGCAAACATAATCCTAGTATGGTATTCTTGTCCAAACCAGGACCGGATCGCCGCAAGTAACTATGATTGCGCATTGCCATGATACGCGACATAAGATCGGCTCCTGGCGGGGGACGATTGTCTACCGTTTCAGAAGCCTCGGGAGTCCCTGCAGCCGGCAAAAGAAAAGAGGGCAAAAATGTGACTGTTTCAGCAGCCTTTTTGTGAACACAGACCGACGTCAGTGCCGTTACCACAACCAAGGCACTTCCATCGGCACCATCTCCCGCATCCAATACACTCTCCGTGCGTTCCAACTGTTTGGTGAGATAGTTGACAACATCGGCAATAACGCGCTCAAAGGCTTCCGAATCGGACGACAACAATTCTTCGCACAACAAGTAATAAAAACTGCTAGTGGATCCCGTCACACCAAAGGTAATGGACGAGGCAGGATCCATCACATTCGTCGTAAAGCACTTTGCCAATTGTAGGGAGGCATCGTGTCCCATTTCGAACAATTCGGGTACCATCAAACACGAACTGGCGTAGCTGACGACCTGTCGTTTAATTTCTTCCAAAATTTCCAAGAGGTCCGGTGAAGGGCCCTTTTTCGATTGTTTCATGGTCTTAGCTTCTTCCGAGGCCCGACGGTGGCACTGGGCCAGATACGGAATCAGTGATTTTTGTGCCGGCATGGTCCGCAATTCGGGAGCCTTGGCTGGAAGTGCCAATCTCGTGGCCAAGATTTCCGCGATGGTTTGGACCGTAATGGCCGCGTCATCAATATCAATGACCACGCAAGAAGAATCACTGGTCGTAGAAGTATTTGCCAGGGAAATGGACAGAACTTTCTTGAGCAATAGTTCTGCCTTTTTCTGAACTTTGCCAGCATAATCCGCGGGCGACGAATGAGACTCTTTGGCCTTTCTTTTCTTGTGCTCGGCAGGAGGAGACGAGGCTGTTTGCTGTTCCACTTCAATTTTTCCAGGGCTTTCTTTGTTAGCTGGTGTATTCTTCTTCTGAACATCCTTAGCCGTTGGATTTTCATCAATGTCCATGGGCTTTGGATCCTCTGAGGCGGTGCCAGCTGTCGCTGCTTGTTGTTCCTGCTGCTGCTGCTGCTGCTGCTGCTGCTTTTGGAGGGCTTCCATCCGGGCCAAGCGCTGGGCTCGCATTTCTTCCGGACTCAGTTCTTCGATGGTTTCGTTGTTCGATTCATCTTGATTTTCTTCATTGTTCTGGTTACCAGCTCCGACACCCCGGAGGGCCCAACTAGCCAAATCGCCAAGCCCGCTCATGATCTTTCTCTCCAATTGAGTTACGTACGACAGTACAGCAATAAATAATAATATAGTTCCTGTATGTTGCTTAAAAAAAACGCCTGCGTTCAATCGCTTTCAGCGTTAGTATGCTTACTATATGTACAATGTGATACTGAGCTATGCTTGATAATGTTGTGTAATAAAGTTGTTGCTGTTTAGGTGGTTCGTTCTCTGGGATTGTTTTAAGTAATGGTGTGCTTGATACGTTGCTGATATATTTTTTTGCGGCGTTCTGTGCTCTTTGAGCCAAATTAAGCCCAGGTGGACTACGGCAGTTTACCTTGTCTCCTGTTAGGGACGATGATAGGACTCAGGAGTTAGGTCTTACTCTATTAGGTCGTGTGCCTATGCCTGCTCTGTATCCACACACTAGTCTAGTTTACTCCTACTATTATCATAATATTCAATATTTACTCTAATATTCATGTAGTCTCCACACTAGCTTTTCACGTGTTATCAGCACCATGAGCTCTCAAGCCGGCTACAGCCGGCTTACCACTGGTTAACAGCACTACAGACACCCCCTATACCCCCTGTAGCCCTGCTGTTGATGCCATGCGAGTTCCGGAGGCGACATGCGCCGGAAACGCAACCGGAGGATCGATTTGGTTCATCGAAATTGATCAACCACAAAGCCTTGGAGACTTTGACCATGGCTCGCAGCCGGCTACAGCCGGTCGCAACCAAGTTAACTTGCTCCTTCTCCTACTACAGGAGCAAGGGGACCTCGCTTCCACAACCGGAGACGAGGAGCCAATGTACATACAACACGAGTTCGCTTCGTCCGATCGCAACTCGCAAAACTGGAAGAAGCACAAGCTGTGCCTCCTTTCCATACACCACGTCGCAACCGAAAGGAACGACAAGCCTACAGTCCTTTCATTAGGACGACAATGGAAGCCCCTGCCACATGGACAATTTGATCTCGTTCCAGCGAGTCATTGACCGGCAGGACCGGACAAGCTGAAGGACGCTTCAACTACTGGAACCACTGGAGACAACCTTAACAGGAACCTCCCACTACCGGACAAGGACTCATCGTTCCTGCGATGCCATGCCTTGTAGGACACCCATCCATTGAGGCTACCACTATCACTCCTGCTCCCCCTACCGGAACGACGAGACACCATCTCGCAAACCGACACCTCGCAAGAGACAAACTTCGCATCGCATCGCGCACCCCTTGACACCATCCCTTGACACCAACGACATCAGTCCAGGACACACCCAACTCTCCTCCTCCGTACTGGACATTCAATGGCCAAGCTGACACCCATTGACACCGAGTGTCATCACGGACTCCATTCGTTGGCCGAATATCCTTTGAATGGGACCTTCCCTGGTGTCAAATGTCTGCGCCCAACAACGGTCCATATCTTCATGACACCTACTGCAATTCATGTACATCCAGTACAGGATCCATCGATGCGAAGCAATCTTGGCAACTATATTGATGCCAAGTATCATGGAAGTATTTGT
>Ga0210036_1000614_pt1 | contig 42005 bp, 38 predicted proteins | sample CryGeymeta201515_FD_185469 | JGI IMG/M metagenome (GOLD analysis project Ga0210036, IMG submission 185469) | Groundwater microbial communities from Crystal Geyser aquifers in Utah, USA - Crystal Geyser metaG 2015-15 (SPAdes) (version 2) | ecosystem: Environmental > Aquatic > Deep subsurface >...
TTATGAAATTTATTTCAATATTAATAATAATACTTTCAGTTGAAATGCTATTTTCACAAGACCGTTCATTAATTGATAATTCAGATCAAACAATTCTCAGGGTTGCATATAATTTTGGAGGACCGGTTTCTTTTTATAACCCAAAAAGAAACTTGAAAGGAACTAATTATTTATTTGATGATTGGGAAAATTTTGGAGTTATCAAATCAAAAGATAATAAAGATTTTTTAGTGAGAAATATCAATATCAATATTGATTTAAACACCATCCAAACTAAAATATCAAATGATTCTATCTTTGATTATGATTTAAATAATATTGAAAAAGTAACGATTAATAATAAGGTTTATAAAAATATTTATAGCGAAAAAGGCAAAAGAATTTACGAAGTCATATTTGAATCTGATGAATTTTCAATTTTAAAAGGTTTTGAAACTAAAATAATTGAAGGCACTCCAAATCCAATGCAAAATAGAGCAAGTGATGCAATCGTCCGAAATAAGAGCTATTTTTTAAAAACAGGTGTAAATATTATCGCTTTTAGGCTTACTAAAAAGAAGATATTAAATTTGTTAAATAAAGATAGTGTAAAAATTGCCAAATTAGAACAATATATGAAGAGTGAAAATTTGTCTTATAATAAAGATAAAGACATATCCAAAGCGCTATTACAAATCTTAATTTTAGATAAATAGGTAATAAACAAAGTTCAATATAAAAAAAGAGTTAATTTTTAACTCTTTTTTTTTGTAATATAGCTAACATCTGAATTCTAAAAATTATTTTTGCATAACTTTGTATTTTATAAATGAATAATCAATCAAATTTAAAGGCCTTGTTGCTCTTAGAAGACGGAACCATTTTTGAAGGAAAATCTATTGGCATAAAAGGCCAAGCCCTTGGCGAAATATGTTTTAATACCGGCACTACTGGCTATCAAGAAATTTTTACCGACCCTTCCTATTTTGGTCAACTTATGGTTGCTACTAATGCCCATATTGGCAATTATGGTATTAATGATGAGGAAGTTGAATCGGAAGGAATTAAAATTTCCGGACTCATTTGTCGTAACTTTAGCGAAAACTATTCAAGAACAAAAGCAAACGACTCCCTTTTTAACTGGTTTATAAAACACAATTTAGTAGCCATTTCAGATGTAGATACACGCGCTTTAGTGCGACATATTCGCGATAAAGGCGCAATGAATGCCATTATTTCAACCGATTCAAATGATATTGAATCTCTAAAGAGCAAATTGCAAAAAGTACCCAATATGATTGGCTTAGAATTGGCTTCAAAAGTATCTACCAAAAAGCCCTATTTTTATGGAGACCCTAAGGCAACTTATAAAATTGCGGCCCTTGATTTAGGAATTAAGCAAAATATACTTAAAAATTTAGCCAAACGAAATTGTTATATCAAGGTGTTTCCTTATAACACCACCTTTATCGAAATGAAAGATTTTAATGCCGATGGTTATTTTTTATCTAATGGTCCGGGTGACCCCAAACCCTTAATTGGCGCTCAAAAACTAGCTAAAGCAATAATAGATAAAAACTTACCACTCTTTGGAATTTGTTTAGGTCATCAAATTATAGCCTTAGCAAATGGTATTGAAACCTATAAAATGCACAATGGGCATCGGGGCATTAACCATCCCGTAAAGAATCTTTTAACAGGTAAAGGCGAAATAACTTCTCAAAATCACGGTTTCGTTGTTGATAAAGCTTCTGTCTTAAAAAATAAAGCATTCGAAATAACACACGTTCACCTAAACGACGATACCGTTGCCGGTTTGCGAATTAAAGATAGCAATTGTTTTTCGGTTCAATACCACCCCGAAGCTAGTCCGGGACCACACGATTCTGAATATCTTTTTGATGATTTTATCACAATGATTATTAAAAGTAAACACGCTTAATTGAACTTTTTTGCGAAAACGATATCGTATATAAAATTGTAAAATCACAAATTTATTTTGACAATATGATTAACTTGCCGTATAAAAATTAAACCTATAAAATATCATTAAAATGAGCACAATAATTCAAGTCCATGCACGTCAAATCTTTGATTCTAGAGGAAATCCTACCATTGAAGTAGATGTTATTACCGAAAACGGAACCTTAGGTAGAGCTGCCGTACCATCAGGCGCTTCAACCGGTGAACACGAAGCCGTTGAGTTAAGAGATGGCGGTAAAGATTATATGGGAAATGGGGTTTTAACCGCTGTTAAAAATGTCAATGAAATTATTTCTCCCGAAATTGTAGGCTATTCTGTTTTTGAACAAAACCTAATTGATAAAGTATTAATAGATCTAGACGGCACACCAAACAAAGCCAAATTGGGTGCAAATGCCATTCTTGGTGTTTCTTTAGCCGTTGCAAAAGCGGCAGCAAATGAACTTAATTTGCCATTATATCGTTATATGGGTGGCGTTAGTGCCAATACTTTACCTGTTCCGATGATGAATATTGTCAATGGTGGCTCACATTCTGATGCCCCCATCTCATTTCAAGAATTTATGATTATGCCGGTATTAGCCAAAAACTTTACCCAGGCCATTAAAATGGGAACTGAAATTTTCCACAATCTTAAAAAAGTATTGAAAGAACGTGGCTTAAGTACGGCTGTTGGCGATGAAGGTGGTTTTGCACCTACCTTTTTGGGTACCGAAGATGCACTTGAAACCATCATTAAAGCCATAAATAAGGCAGGATATAAAGCCGGAACCGATGTTATGATTGCGCTCGATCCCGCTTCATCCGAATTTTATATTGATGGAAAATACGATTATCGAAAATTTGAAGGCAAAGAGGCACCCGTTAGAACTTCGGCTCAACAAGTTGCGTATTTACAAGAATTAGCTTCAAAATATCCAATTATTTCAATCGAAGATGGCATGGCCGAAGATGATTGGGAAGGCTGGAAATTATTGACCAAAACCCTAGGCGATAAAGTTCAGATTGTTGGTGATGATTTATTTGTAACCAATGTAAAACGCTTAGAACGTGGCATTAAAGAACATTCTGCCAATTCTATTCTAATAAAATTAAATCAAATCGGAACCTTATCCGAAACCATCGCCGCAATAAACATGGCTCACAAAGCTGGATATACTTGCGTGATGTCGCATCGTTCAGGTGAAACTGAAGATACCACCATAGCCGATTTGGCTGTTGCTTTAAATACCGGTCAAATTAAAACAGGCTCAGCTTCTAGAACCGATCGTATTTGCAAATACAATCAATTGCTTCGCATTGAAGAAGAATTAGGCGAATCAGCTTATTTTCCTCAAAGAAAAGCCTTTAATATTTAATAAAATTACCTATAAAAAAAGCACCAAATTCCGTTTAGAATTTGGTGCTTTTTTATTGGTTTATGGGCCTGTTTTAACTGAAAGAAAAATAAACCCCACCTCAATGATTTTTATCATATTTTAATTTTATTTAAACTTTTATATTTGGAAAATAATTAATAATAATTGATTTAATTGCCCAAAAAATCAATAAAAATCAAATAAATTAAAAAGAGAAAAACCGAAAATTGTTGAGAATTTGTTTTTTTAAAATTATAAAAGTCTTAACAAGTATCTCTTTTATTTTTTGTAAATTAGAACCTATTTAAGAGACTATTAAAATAAAAAAATATGAGTAAAAATGCAATATTACAAATCGACGGCAAAAGCTATGAATTGCCAATTCTTAAAGGTACTGAAAACGAGGTAGCTTTAGATATTAGTTCTTTAAGAAGCGCTACAAATGGCGTTATAACCTATGATCCCGGGTTTAAAAATACGGGTTCATGTAAAAGTGCCATCACTTTTTTAGATGGCGAAAAAGGTATTTTACGTTACCGAGGCTATTCTATTGAAGATTTGGCCGAAAATTCTAATTTTTTAGAAGTCGCCTACCTAATTATATTTGGTGAACTCCCAACAAAAGACCAATTTGAAAAATTTGAAAATGATGTTAAAGGTCAAGCAATTTTAAATGAAGAAATGAAAAACATCATTAATGGTTTTCCTAGATCTGCGCATCCTATGGGAATGTTGTCTTCATTAACAAGTGCCTTAACTGCTTTTAATCCTTCACCCGTAAATGTGAAATCAGAGGCTGATATGTATAATGCCATCGTTAAGATTTTGGGAAAATTCCAGGTTTTAGTAGCATGGGTTTATGCAAAAAATCAAGGTACACCGCGAAATTATGCTGATTATAATTTAGACTATGTGTCTAATATCATGCAAATGCTTTTTAGAATTCCAATCAAAAAATATACGGTTAATCCTATTGCAGCCAAAGCTTTAGATAAATTATTAATTTTGCATGAAGACCACGAACAAAATTGTTCAACCTCTACCGTGCGTATTGTAGGCTCATCCGAAGCAGGTCTTTTCGCATCACTTTCGGCAGGCGTTTCTGCTCTTTGGGGTCGCTTGCACGGTGGCGCAAATCAAGCTGTGATTGAAATGCTTGAGCAAATTAACAAAGATGGTGGCGATGTTGAAAAATACATTCTTAAAGCAAAAGATCCTAATGACCCATTCCGCTTAATGGGTTTTGGCCACCGCGTTTACAAAAATTTTGATCCACGCGCTAAAATTATTAAGGCTGCAGCCGATGATGTTTTAGCCGAATTGCATGTTAAAGACCCCATTTTAAAAATAGCCCGTCACCTTGAAGAAGTTGCTCTAAAAGATGACTATTTTGTGAGCCGAAAACTATATCCTAACGTTGATTTCTATTCTGGAATTATTTATAAAGCCTTAGGAATCCCTTCCGAAATGTTTACTGTTATGTTTGCACTTGGTCGTTTGCCAGGTTGGATTGCGCAATGGCGCGAAATGCGATTAAATGTTGAACCAATCGGCCGCCCACGCCAATTATATGTCGGTCAAACGCTTAGACCTTATAAAACGCTAAACAAAAGATAACCTTCTGATTTTAAAAAGCCAAAAATTTATTTTTGGCTTTTTAAATTTATAACAATAAAATTCTTATTTTTGACTGTATGCCAAATAAAAATAGTATCAAACTTCATATTAAAAACGAAACAGCAACTTTAAAATCAGTTGTGCTCGGAATTGCTAATCAAAATGGATCTACCCCAAAACCCGAAGATTGTTACGACCCAAAATCTAAACTTCATGTTTTAGCAGGAACCTATCCCAAAGAATTGGATATGATTTGTGAGATGGAAGCCTTTAATCAAGTTTTGATTAAGTATGGCGTTAAAGTTTATCGCCCCGAAGTTTTAAAAGATGTTAATCAAATATTTGCACGTGATATCGCTTTTGTAATTGACGACTTGTTTTTTAAATCAAATATTTTGCCAGACCGCATTAATGAACTTCAAGCCATTGATTATGTGATAAATCAAATGAATCCCCAAAAGGTGGTTACGCTTCCAAAAAATGTTCACGTTGAAGGTGGTGATGTCATGCCTTGGAATGACTTTCTTTTTGTTGGCACTTATACCGCTTCCGATTATCCAAATCAAATTACCGCACGAACTAACAAATTTGCCGTTGACTACCTAACTGCCAAATTTCCAAATAAAATAGTCAAGGCTTTCGAACTTCGAAAATCTACAAACCCTAAAGAAAATGCCCTGCATTTAGATTGCTGTTTTCAGCCGGTTGGAAAAGATAAAGCCATCATTCATAAAAATGGTTTTTTAAATGAAGCCGATTATCAATTTCTAATTGATTTATTTGAACCACAAAATGTTTTTGAAATCACTAAAGATGAGATGTTTAATATGAATTCTAATGTGTTTTCAATTTCAGAAAAAGTAGTGGTGTCCGAAAATAATTTTACCCGTTTAAATCACTGGCTCAAAGAAAAAGGCTTTACCGTTGAAGCAATTCCCTATGCCGAAATAGCTAAACAAGAAGGCTTGTTGCGCTGTTCTACCTTGCCACTCGAACGTGAAAGACAATAGATTAAACTAGAAAAATTAAATTATAATTATATTAACTTGTCATTAAGGTAATTTTGTAAAATATAAACGCTAACAATATGGCCCAAGCTACCAATACCATTTTAATGATTCGCCCCGTTGCTTTTAGAATGAACGAGCAAACGGCGGTCAATAATTACTATCAAAAAGTCCTCGATAATGTGCTGCCATCAACCGTTCAGGCTAAAGCTTTAGCCGAATTTGATTTGTTTGTAACCAAATTAAAGCAAATTGGTATCACCGTAATTGTGGTAGAAGACACCTTAAATCCGAGTACACCCGATTCCATTTTTCCTAATAATTGGATCTCTTTTCATCAAAGTGGCAATGTGGGTATTTATCCAATGTTTGCCGAAAACAGACGCCTAGAGCGTCGCGATGAGGTGCTCGATACCCTTGAACAAAACGGACTCCTGATAAAGAATGTAATTGATTATTCTTCGGCCGAATCTGAAAATTTATTTTTAGAAGGTACCGGAAGTTTGGTATTAGACCGCGTAAACCGCAAAGCCTATTGTGCCTTATCTCCCAGAGCCAATGAAGAATTATTAGATGAATTTTGTGAAGATTTTGAATATACGCCAGTATCCTTTAAAGCTTATCAAACAGTTAATAATCAGCGAGAAGTAATTTATCATACCAATGTGATGATGTGCATTGCCCCTAAATTTGCCGTGGTTTGTTTAGATTGCATCGATGATAAAAAGGAACGCAAAAATTTTATAAACCATCTCAAACAAGACGGAAAAGAAATTATTGCAATCAGCGAAACGCAAGTCAATAACTTTGCTGGTAATATGTTGTCTCTTTATGGAGCAAATCAAAAGGAATACATTATTATGAGCGAATCGGCATTTAAATGTTTAAATGCTCAACAAAAGATAAACATTGAAAAATATGCTGCAATTTTATATAGCAATGTCGATACTATTGAAGCTTGTGGCGGTGGCAGTGTGCGTTGTATGATGGCAGAAGTTTTTTTGCCTAAGGTTTAATTTTTTACCTTTTTTACAAAAATTGGAATAATTGCTAGGTCATTCAAATAAATCAAAATGGGCTTTATTAATCTTAAATTGATTGATGTGGCAGTGTTTAAAGGTTAAAATACTAAAACAAACAAAATATTTTTTCTTGAAGTTGTCCCATTGGAACGCTGTTTGCTTAGCCACCAAAGGCCAATAATCAAAGGAATTTTTTTGAATATTTATTAGATTCCAACGCAATAAATATTATTTTTGCCTATGCAACAACACCAAGTACTTATCTTAGATTTTGGGTCTCAGTATACGCAACTGATTGCAAGACGCGTAAGAGAACTCAATATTTTTTGTGAAATAGTTCCTTTTAATCACATTCCTAATAATATCGGCAGTTTTCAAGCAGTAATTTTGTCTGGAAGTCCTTTTTCGGTTCATCAAAAGGATGCGCCACAGCCTAATTTATCATTGATAAAAGGTAAAATACCTTTATTAGCCGTTTGTTATGGGGCGCAATTTTTGGCGCAACAAGCCGGTGGTTATGTAACACCTTCGGAGGTGCGCGAATACGGTCGCGCCCATTTGACTAAAATTGATGCACAATCGCCATTGTTTACTAATATACCCTTGCAATCACAAGTTTGGATGAGTCACGGTGATACCATTGCAAAATTACCGATTAATTTCAAAAATCTGGCAAGTACTGAAACCGTTGAAAATGCCGCTTTTTGCGTTGAAAATGAATTGACTTTTGCCATTCAATTTCATCCTGAAGTTTATCATACCACCGATGGCTTGACCTTACTTAAAAACTTTTTGGTCAACATCGCTAAAGTGTCACAAACATTTACTCCGGCAGCTTTTGTAGAAACTTCGATAGCTGAACTAAAAGCTAAAATTAAATCCGATAAGGTAGTTTTAGGTTTGTCGGGTGGCGTAGATTCTACCGTGGCAGGCGTTTTGTTAAACAAAGCGATTGGCAAAAATCTCTATTGTATTTTTGTGAACAACGGACTTTTGCGCAAAAATGAGTTTGAAAGTGTTTTGGCACAATACAAAGGTATGGGCTTAAACATCAAAGGGGTTGATGCTTCACAACGGTTTTTAAATGCCCTTAAAGGAATTTCGGATCCAGAGCAAAAACGAAAAGCCATTGGCAAAGCTTTTATTGAGGTGTTTGATGCCGAAGCAAAGCGCATTAACGATGTTAATTGGCTGGCACAAGGCACAATTTATCCCGATGTAATTGAATCAGTTTCGGTAAAAGGACCATCGGCAACCATAAAATCACACCACAATGTAGGTGGTTTACCCGATTATATGAAACTACAAATTGTTGAACCTTTGCGGATGTTGTTTAAAGACGAAGTGCGCCGCATCGGAAAAACTTTAAATATTGATGACGAACTTTTAGGTCGCCATCCTTTTCCTGGTCCTGGTTTAGCGATTCGAATTTTAGGCGCTATTACTTCCGAAAAGGTAAATTGCTTACAAGAAGTGGATGCCATTTTTATTGAAGGATTAAAATCTTGGGGACTTTATGAAAAGGTTTGGCAAGCAGGAGCCATACTGTTACCCATAAATTCGGTCGGTGTGATGGGTGATGAACGTACTTACGAAAAAGTGGTAGCTTTACGCGCAGTTTCTTCTACCGACGGGATGACTGCCGATTGGGTAGATTTGCCTTATAAATTTTTACAAAGCATCTCAAATAAAATTATAAATAATGTAAAAGGCGTCAATAGAGTGGTTTATGATATCAGCTCTAAACCGCCCGCAACCATAGAATGGGAATAATAGTTTATATGAAAAACCTTAAAATTATTTTATTAATTACCGCCCTTTTTTGCGGGTTTTATACCAGTTGGGCTCAAAAAAATTATAATACCGTCTTAAACGATTCTATTGCTACGGATGGTTTTTTGTATCATACGCTCACAAATATTGACAACTATAATAGTTTGACAGATTTATATGGCGTTAGCAAACGAGATATCATTCGCTTAAATCCTTTGATTAGACGTGGTTTTGAAATCGGACTCCTCATAAAATTACCTTCCAATGAAAATTTAGTAAAACTAATCAATAATTATCAAGCCACTAAAACCGACAATCGTTATATTGTTAAACATCAGGATACGAAGTTCGGAATTTCTAAACAATATGGCATTTCAACGATTGATTTAGAAAAAATGAACCCTAAACTAAGAATGGGTCTTAAAGAAGGCGACACCATTTTTGTTCCGGCATTAGTTAAAAAAAATCAGTTGGTTGAAGATGAGCATTTTTATATTCACCAAGTTGTTAAGGGGGATACCTTTTATAATCTGATTAAAAAGTACAACCTTACCAAAGCGGAATTAGTTTTGGCCAATCCAAGCCTTAGCGACGGTTTAAAATTAGATAGCTTTTTAAAAATTCCGAAGGTAAAAACGGACGCAAGTCCGCGTAGCATCACCGTGATTGATAACGTTAATCGTAAAAATAAGAATTTGGATGTGTTGATTTTATTGCCATTTAAAGCTTATAATGACAGCATTCCGTTTGATAATGTCAACACCAGCAGTAAACTGCGGAATATTGTATCCGATTTTTATTTTGGTGCCGAAATCGCCCTTGATTCACTTAGCAAACAAGGCATAAAAATTAAAGCCGAAGTTTATGATACTGACAATAATATAGATACCATTAATAAGATTTTTAAAACACACGATTTTAGCCAAAAGGATTTAGTTGTAGGACCTTTATTTACAAAGAATATTGAGCTTGTTAATCAAAAGCTGGCAAATAACAGTACTTATATTTTATCGCCCTTTTCAATATTGGCAAAAGCCTCGCCCAATGGCACTACAAAAATTGTTCAAGAAACACCTTTACAAAATGAAATGATTGACAAAGTAGTCAATTATATTACCTCGCATTATACTAATGAAAAACTGATTATTGTAACCGATTCTTTATCGAATTCTAAATTGCTATACACCAAAGTTCTCAATAAATTTGCAACCAATAAGGCAATACATTTGAGTAGTATTATTGTGTTAAAACCAGTAAATAATTTTATTCAACGAAGCTATTTTCAACAACATATTCAATCTGCTTCAAGAGGAAAAAACTGGGTTATTAACCTATCTTTAAATGGGGTTGTTTTGGCAGATATGATCAATACTTTAGGTGTTTTTCCAAAAGATTCTTACGACATAAGTCTCTTTACCATCACCAAAAGTGAATTGTTTAGTAATTTTGACAACTATTTTTTAGCGCGACTTAATTTCTGTTTTCCTTCCGAAACCTATATAGATTATCAAGTTGAGGAGGTTAATGCCTTCGAAAAGAAGTATTTTGTGCGTTATAACAATTTGCCATCCGAAAATGCTTATAAAGGTTTTGATATGGTTTATGACGCCTTAGAACGACTTTCAATTAGCGCTAATTTATTAGACAAAACACATGGCATTACACGCCGCTTAGCCTATCAATTTGATTATAGTGAAAATGCCGGTGCTAATAAAATCTTAAACAGAGGTGTTTTTCTTTTACAATACAATGGATTAACTTTAAAAATAGTTGAATAAAACAACCATTTTAGCTCATAAAAAAAGCACCTAAAAGGTGCTTTTTTTAAATCATTTGTTTTTATTGTAAGAGCAATAACACCGGATTTTCTATTAAATGTTTAAAGGTCTGTAAAAATTTTGCTCCCGTTGCACCATCAACTGTTCGGTGATCGCAGGCTAGGGTAACTTTCATCACATTGCCAATTGCAAGGACATTATTTTTTACAACAGCTTGTTGTGTGATGGCTCCGACCGATAAAATTGCTGAGTTTGGTGCGTTTATAATTGAAGTAAAATCTTCAATACCAAACATTCCCAAATTAGAAACCGTAAAAGTGCTGCCTTCCATTTCTTGTGGTTGAATTTTTTTACTTCTCGCCTTGTTAGCTAACTCTTTAACTTCTATGCCAATTTGCGACATTGTTTTTTGATCGGCAAATTTAATTACTGGAACCACCAAACCATCTTCAACAGCAACCGCAACGCCAATGTGTATGTGATTATTGATAATCATACTGTTTTCAGTCCATTGCGAATTTACCTGTTTATGTGATCGCAGCGCTATGGCAACGGCTTTTACAACCAAGTCATTAAATGATATTTTGGTATCGGGCATTTGGTTTGCCTGTTCTCTAAAAGAGATTGCATTATCCATATCGAGGCTTATACTCAAATAATAATGAGGAGCAGTAAATTTTGATTCACCCAAACGACGTGCAATAACTTTGCGCATTTGTGAATTTTTTAGCTCCTCAAAACTTTCGGTTGCCGATGCAACAAAAGTGTTTTGAGCAGCAGTAGCAATGCCTTTAAAATTTTCGACGTCACTTTTCACAATGCGACCATTTTCACCACTTCCAGCAATATTTTGAATGGAAATACCTTTTTCTTCTGCCAATTTTTTTGCTAAAGGCGAGGCAAAAACACGCCCACTAGTTACCGCTTGAACTGGTTTTGCAACAATGGGTGCAACGGGCGTTTTGCTTATTGCGGGAGTTGCTTGCTCAACCACTGCTTGTTTTGGCGTTTCAACAATATTTGGGTTTTCTTTTGCCGGCGTTTCTTTAGCTACGCTATGGTGATGACTTTTTAATAAGGCCTCAACATCATCATTTTTATCGCCAATAATTGCTAATAACGCGTCAACTGGAGCGCCATCACCTTCTTGAATACCAATATAAAGGAGTGTTCCTTCATAAAAAGATTCAAATTCCATGGTCGCTTTATCGGTTTCAATATCGGCAAGAATATCTCCTTCGGCAATTTTATCGCCCACTTTTTTATGCCAAACTGCAACAACCCCTTCGGTCATTGTATCACTTAATCTGGGCATTGTAATAATTTCTGCCATAATAGCTTAGTTAAATTTTATGTTTTAAAAAAGGATAATTTTCTTGCTCATAAACAATATCAAACATCAAATCCTTATCGGGATAAGCGGAGGTTTCGGCAAAATTTTCACAAGCATCAATTTCTTCTTTAACGGCTTGATTGATGGCTTTTATCTCATCGTCAGTAGCGTATTTTTCTTTTTGAATAACTTCTAAAACTTGCTTAATTGGGTCTATTTTTTTGTATTCGGCAACTTCATCTTTAGTTCGGTAATGTTGGGCATCGCTCATTGAATGACCGCGATAGCGATAGGTTTTCATTTCTAAAAAGGAAGGACCATTACCACTTCGGGCATATTCAACAGCTTCAAAAATAGCTTCGGCAACCTTAACGGGATTCATTCCGTCAACGGGTTTACAAGGCATATCATAAGCCAAACCAAATTTCCAAATTTCCTCACTATTAGAGGTTCTGGCAACCGAAGTTCCCATGGCATAACCATTATTTTCTACGATAAAAATAACTGGAAGTTTCCAGTTCATCGCCATATTTAAGGTTTCGTGAAGCACACCTTGTCGGGCTGCGCCATCACCAAAAAAGGTCAACGTAACTGCTTTTCGGTCAAAATACTTATCGGCAAAAGCCAAACCGGCACCTAACGGAATTTGTCCGCCCACAATTCCATGACCACCATAAAAGCCGTGTTCTTTAGAAAAAATGTGCATTGAACCACCTAAACCTTGCGATGTTCCTGTTTTTTTACCGTACAATTCTGCCATTACGCGTTTCGGGTCAACTCCCATACCAATGGGCAAAACATGGTTGCGATAGGCAGTAATCATCTTGTCTTTGCTCAAATCAATCGCGTGTAAAGCACCCGCTAAAACCGCTTCTTGACCGTTGTATAAATGCAAAAATCCACGAACTTTTTGTTGGATGTAAACGGCGGCTAGCTTATCTTCAAACTTGCGCCAAAACAGCATATTTTTATACCAATCTAAATAGGTTTTTTTGGTAATTTTTTTCATAATTTTTTTAAAATTGAAAAGTGTTGAGTCGCAAAAATACTACTTTAATTATATTTTTTATAGCGACGTGATTAAAAACAACTAAAACGGTTTAGAAGTTTAACTGAATTATATTCATCTCATTTATAAAACACGAAGTTTAATTCATATAATCTTCAATTGGATTACAGGTGCAAATGAGGTTTCTATCGCCATAACCATCATCAACGCGACTAACGCTCGGCCAAAATTTACTTCGTTTTATAAATTCTAACGGAAAAGCAGCGTGTTGCCTACCATAGGTGAAGGGCCACTCATCTGAAGTAACCATAGCCTCGGTGTGAGGCGCGTTTTTGAGCGCAGAATCCTCATCTTTTTGATAAGCCAAAATTTCTTGTTTAATACACTTAATGGTTGCTATAAATTTGTCTAATTCCGCTTTATTTTCACTTTCGGTAGGTTCAATCATCAGGGTATCGTGAACAGGAAAAGAGAGCGTTGGCGCGTGATAACCAAAATCCATTAAGCGTTTTGAAACATCGGTAACATCAACGCCATAGTCTGGTTTGATAGCTCTAAAATCAAGTATCATTTCGTGACCCACAAAGCCATTTTCGCCCGAATAAAGGGTTTTAAAGTCATCTTTTAATGCAGCTTTTAAATAATTGGCATTTAAAATGGCGTAGCTGGTGGCCGATTTCAAGCCTTCACTTCCCAACATTTTAATGTAGGCATAAGCAATCAAATCGACTAATGCCGAACCCCAAGGTGCTGCCGAAACACCAGGAATAGCTTGGTTGCCACCGGTTTTAACAATGGCATTGGTAGGTAAAAATGGCGCTAAATGGCTTGCCACACAAATTGGTCCAACGCCTGGTCCGCCACCACCGTGAGGAATGGCAAAGGTTTTATGAAGATTTAAATGGCACACATCGGCACCAATAGTAGCGGGATTTGTCAAGCCAACTTGGGCATTCATATTAGCACCATCCATATAAACTTGACCGCCATTTAGGTGAATTATATTAGTAATTTCGGTTATAGAAGTTTCAAAAACGCCATGTGTAGATGGGTAAGTTACCATTAAAGCTGCTAAATTAGCTTTATAAAATAAGGCTTTTTCGCGAATGTCTTCAACATCAATATTGCCTTCGGGCGTGGTTTTGGTAACAATTACTTCCATACCTGCCATAACTGCCGAAGCAGGATTTGTGCCGTGCGCCGACGAAGGAATAAGCACGATTTTTCGATGGGCATCTCCTCTTGATAGGTGGTAAGCTCTAATGGTCATCAGACCACTATATTCGCCTTGCGCACCAGAATTTGGTTGCAATGAGGTGGCCGAAAATCCCGTTATAACATTTAAGGAATGCTCTAAATCTTTGAGCAATTCTTGATAACCTTCGGCTTGATTAGTGGGCACAAAAGGGTGAATACTATTCCAGTTTGCCGAACTTAATGGCAACATTTCGGTCGCTGCATTGAGTTTCATGGTGCAAGAACCTAAAGAAATCATGCTGTTTGTCAATGAGATATCTTTTTTTTCTAGAGTTTTAAGGTAACGCATCATTTCAGTTTCGGAATGATAATTATTAAAAACTTCGTTGTTTAAAAACGAGGAAGTTCTTTTTAATTGCGGTGGTATTGAAGTCGTTTCAAAATAATCGGTAATGTTTGGAGCCATTTTACCTTCAGCTTTAGCTAAAACGGTGATAATCTGTTTGACATCATCTAAAGAAGTAGTCTCGTTTAGCGAGATGCCAACCGTAGTGTTGTCGATAATTAAAAAGTTAAGTTCGTGTTGTTCGGCAAGTGTTTTTAATTTTGCGGAATCTGAAATTTTAATTTGTAAGGTGTCAAAATACGCTGAGTTTAACTGATTTAAACCCATTTTTAAAACCGCCTCATTTAAGATATTGGCAAGTGAATGGATTTTTTTTGCGATGCGTTTCAAGCCATCAGCACCGTGATAAACGCCATACATTCCAGCCATAACGGCTAAAAATACTTGGGCGGTACAAATGTTTGAAGTTGCTTTTTCGCGCTTAATATGTTGCTCGCGCGTTTGTAAAGCCATTCGCAAAGCGCGGTTGCCTTGTGCGTCTTTTGAAATGCCAATAATTCTGCCTGGAATTTGGCGTTTATAAGCATCTGAAGTGGCAAAATAACCGGCGTGAGGTCCGCCGTAACCGAGTGGAATGCCAAAGCGTTGGCTTGTGCCAACAGCTACATCGGCTCCCAATTCGGCTGGGGTTTTGAGCATTACCAAGCTCAATAAATCGGCTGCCATTATCACTTTTAGCGCTTTTTGATGCGCGGTTTCTATAAAAGTTTGATAATGGTTAACCTGGCCATATTTGCCGGGATATTGTAAAATACAGCCGTACATTTTTGAAGTTAGTTCAACCGTGTTAAAATTGCCATAAACCAGTTCAATGCCGAGTGGTGCTGAACGGGTTTCTAAAACAGATTTGGTTTGTGGCAACACCTCATCTGAGACTAAAAATTGGTTTACACCATCTTTAATTTGCGTGCGACTTCGGGCATTAAACAGCATAATCATGGCTTCGGCAGCCGAAGTTGCTTCGTCTAGCAAAGAGGAATTTGCCAAGCTAAATCCGGTTAAATCGCAAACGAGTGTTTGAAAGTTTAACAAAGCCTCTAAACGACCTTGTGAAATTTCGGCTTGATATGGTGTGTAGGAGGTGTACCAACTCGGATTTTCGAAAATATTGCGTTGAATAACGGCAGGTAAAATGGTTGGATGATAACCTAAACCGATGTAGGTTTTATACAATTTATTTTTTAAACCTAGTTTATTGATAAAATTTGTAAACTCATATTCAGACATGGCTTTCGGAAGGTCTAAATCTGCTTTTAATCGGATGTTTTTTGGGATGGTTTTGTCTATTAATTCATTTAGTGAATCGACCCCTATGGTCATTAACATTTCCTTTAAATCTGTGGCGTTAGGACCAATATGCCTTGAAGCAAAAGCCTGATTATCCATATTGTTTGAGCGTTTTAAATTAGTTGCCCAAAAGTACTTAATTTTTAAGAAAAATCAGGACTTATAGACGTGAAAGTATGTGATAAATTGGTGTTAAATTTTTAGATATATTTGCGATATGCCCCCTCTAAAAAAACTATTCAACGTTTATATTTTTGGCAACCTTCATGTGGCGTTGGCAAGTTTTAGCTTGACCAAATTAAGTTTGTTAACTCAGCAAAATAGCGACAATATAATTCCGTTTTTTGTGTTTTTTGCTACCATTTTATCCTATAATTACATCCGTTTAATGCGTATAAATACTATAAAGTCAGAGCTTTATAATGAGATAAACCGTTGGCGGATTTATTTAATTTTAATAAGCATTTTTGCGCTAACAGCTTGTGCTTTTTTAATAGTTAAAATCCGCTGGCAAGCCCTAATAAGCTTAATGCCCTTTGCTTTGTTAACGGGATTTTATGTCTTGCCACCAAGCATTTCTAGTAAAATGACCCTTAGATCCCTTCCTGGTTTTAAAATATTTGTAATTGCTTTTACTTGGGCTGGAATTACAGTTCTATTCCCACTATCACAATACGATATGGTTGACGCAACTATTTTTTGGCTCTTTTTTCAGCGATTTTTATTTTTAATTGCATTTACTTGGGCTGGAATTACAGTTCTATTCCCACTATCACAATACGATATGGTTGACGCATCTATTTTTTGGCTCTTTTTTCAGCGATTTTTATTTTTAATTGTGTTGACCATACCTTTTGATATTAGAGATGTGGCTTATGATTCAGAGACTTTAAAAACGCTACCCATTTGGTTGGGAATTAAAAATGCAAAAGTACTGGGTTTTATAGTTTTAGGATTATATTTGGCAATAAGCATTTTTATTTTAAAGCCTGTTTATCAAGGAATTGAAATTTTTATTGCGCTGTGTTTAGGGGTGTTATTGTTGAAGTCATCGACAAATAGGTCATATAATTATTATGCTTTTTGGATTGAAGGAATCCCCATTTTGTGGTTGATTTTGTACCATATTTTTGCCTAAGCGCAAAAAAAAACCTCCGTAATGTGGAGGTTTTTTAAACACTTTTATAAGGTTTATACTTCAGCTAATAAAGCTTGGATTTTTAATTTTTCTTCGTCAGCCAATTCGGTATCGACTAAAATGCGACCACTGTGCTCATCGGTCATAATTTTTTTACGAGAAGCTATCTCCAATTGACGTTGCGGTGGAATGGTAAAAAAAGAACCTCCCGAAGCGCCCCTTTCAACAGAAACAACAGCTAAGCCATTGCGAACATTTGTGCGAATTCGGGTATAAGCGCTTAACAAACGCTCGTCTAATGATTTACCAAACTCTTTTGATTTGGCAATTAGTAGTTTTTCTTCTTTGTCGGTTTCGGCAATAATGGCATTTAATTCCGATTTTTTATGACCTAAATGATTGCTGCGCAAATCAATAGTTTCCTTGGTGCTTTCAATTAGCTCGTTTTTGTGAGCAATTTTTGCTTTAAATTCGTTAATGCGTTTTTCGCAAAGTTCTATTTCGAGCGCTTGAAATTCAATTTCTTTTGAAAGGGAATCAAATTCTCGGTTATTTTTAACGTTTTTTTGTTGCTCAAGATATTTGTCATTTAAGGTTTTAGCCTCTTTAATGGCAATTTTTTTGTTAGAAATATCTATTTCAAGATTTTCAACATCGGTGTTAAGATTTGCCAATCTGGTATTTAAGCCAGCTATTTCATCTTCTAAATCTTGTACTTCTAGTGGAAGTTCGCCACGTACATTTCTTATTTCATCTATTCTTGAATCAATAAGTTGTAAATCATAAAGGGCGCGTAATTTTTCTTCTACGGTAATCTCTTTGCTTTTTGCCATATCTAAATGTAGTTGATAGGATTTGTATTTATTTCTGATAAAACGACTGCAAAATTACGGAATTTTTTTGTAAGATAATCTACAATTAAATTTTTTGTAAACTGTTCACTTTCATAATGCCCAATATCAACCAAAACCAATTGATTTTCGACCCTAAAAAAATCGTGATATTTTAAATCGGCAGTAACATAAACATCAGCTTTTGCTTGCTTTGCAGCCTCAATAGCAAAACTCCCTGACCCTCCTAAAACGGCTACTGTTTTTATTTTTTTATGCAACAGATTAGAATGGCGCAAGCCTTGGGTGTGAAAGGTTTTTTTGAGCAAATTCATAAAGGCCTTTTCGGATAATGGATTTGCTAAAGTTCCAATAACACCTATGCCAATATGCTGGTTATGATTATTTAAGGTAATTATTTCGTAAGCCACTTCTTCATAAGGATGGACTTTAAAAAGGGCTTCTATCAGCTTAGATTCTAAATGAGATTGAAACGTAACACTTATCAAGGTTTCGGGTTCGGTGTGGAATTCACCTTTTTTTCCAATGGTGGGATTTGAAGATTCAGTTCCTTTATAAGTGCCTTGCCCTTGCAAATTAAAACTACAACAATCGTAATTGCCAATAGCTCCTGCACCCGCTTTAAATAAAGCATTTCGTAACGCGTCGGCGTAAGCGTGAGGCACATAAGTAGTCAATTTATTAATGGTATGTTGTTTAGGAATCAAAATCTTTTTGGCTTTTAAGCCGAGTACATCAGCCATTTTGCCCGAAACGCCGTTAAATGTGTTGTCTAAAGCGGTGTGCATGCTGTAAATGGCAAGGTCATTTTTGATGGCTTTGGTAACCACGCGTTCAACAAAATACGTTTGATTTATTTTTTTTAGGCCACTAAAAATAATGGGATGAAAACTGATAATCAGATTGCATTTTTTGGCAATGGCTTCATCAATAACGGCTTCGGTAGTATCTAAGCTAACTAAAATACCTTTTAGGCTTGTTTGTGCATCGCCAATTAATAGACCAACATTATCAAAATCTTCGGCTTGCGAAAGGGGCGCTAGAATTTCTAGATAATCGGTAATCGCTTTAATGGTCAATTTATTAATTTTAGGGTTTGATAAAGATACCTATTTTTATTCCAAATTTTTAGCCGTTTCCCAAAACACATCCATTTCGGCTAAGCTCATCTCTTTTAAAGGCTTGTTCAACTTTTGCGCTTCTGATTCCAAAAACTGAAAACGCTTGATAAATTTTTTGTTAGTGCGTTCTAAAGCACTTTCGGGATTAATGTCTAAAAATCGCGCGTAATTGATGAGCGAAAATAAAACATCTCCAAATTCCGCTTCCATTTTAACAGCATTTTTAGCCTTTACTTCGGCTTGAAATTCGGCTATTTCTTCTTTTACTTTTTCAAATACTTGTTCCGGATATTCCCAATCAAAGCCTACACCGGCCACTTTTTCTTGTATTCTAATAGCCTTTACTAGGGCGGGCAAACCCTTTGGAACGCCCTGTAAAACTGAGGTTTTTCCTTCTTTTAGTTTCAGGCGTTCCCAGTTTTTTTCAACCTCTTCGGCTGAGTTTACTTTTACATCGCTATAAATATGGGGATGCCTAAAAATAAGTTTTTCGCAAATGCTATTAATCACTTCGGTAATATCAAAATCGTTCGTTTCGGAACCTATTTTGGCATAAAAAACAATGTGCAATAACAAGTCGCCTAACTCTTTTTTAATGTTTGGCAAATCCTTATCTAAAACGGCGTCGGCAAGCTCATAGGTTTCCTCAATGGTAAGGGTTCTGAGGCTTTCAAAAGTTTGCTTTTTATCCCACGGACATTGCGCGCGCAAGGTATCCATTATGGTTAGCAAACGATTAAAGGCTTCGATTTGTGGTGTTTTAGAACTCATTTAAACAGTTTATTGCGCTTTTTCTTCGGCTTTTGCTTCGTCAATTAAGGTGTTAAAATCAAATTGATTTTCTACCAACAAATTATACCAAGTAATTATTTTTTTGATGCTCGAAACGTAAACTCGCGCTTCGTCAAATTCGGGCAAAATTTCTCTAAAATAAGCAATAAGTTGAGCAGGTTCAGCTTTTAAACTAACTGAAGCGATGCCATTTTCTTTTTTAAAAATTAAAAAAAACACTTTTTTTAAAGGAACTTCTTCGCCATAAGTATAAATAGCAATGTCCTTTAAGGCGCTCAATTGTTGTTTTAAACTTACCGAAGAGCGTTTTTTATCGGCTAAAGATTCGACAATTAATCCGGCTTTGTTTTGTGATAAGATGTTGAATAATCCTGTTTTACCGGTGATGGCAATAATTTTTTCTAAAGTCATTTTTATCTTTTTAAATTGGGAAATTTCATTTTATAATCTACTTTTATTTTGCCTTTACTGATGTTGTCTAAGCGTTTTTTGAGAAGTCTTTTTTTGAGCGAAGACAAGTGGTCAGTAAACAAGATGCCCTCAATATGGTCATATTCGTGTTGCACCACACGCGCGGCGAGTCCATTTATAATTTCAGTGTGTTCAACAAAATTTTCATCAAAGTAATTTATCTTAATGGTGTCGCATCTATACACGTCTTCACGAACATCAGGAATGGTTAGGCAACCTTCGTTAAATGCCCATGCTTCACCCGATTCTTCAAGAATTTGGGCATTGATAAAGACCTTGTTAAATTGTTTAAGAAATTCTTGTTCTTCGGGTTTAAGCTCATCATCTTCGGCAAAGGGTGCGGTGTCAACCACAAATAATCGGATGGCCTTTCCTACCTGATGCGCCGCCAAACCAACACCATAAGCATAATACATGGTTTCTTTCATATCGGCTATAAGCTGCGTTAAATCAGGATAATCTGGTGTGATATTTTCACCAACTTTTCTTAAAATTGAGTCGCCATAGGCTATAACTGGTAATTTCATTATAAAATTTTAGGTATTTTTTTTAGAATATAAATATGATTGTAATATAATGGTAGCGCTAATTTCATCAACCAGTGCTTTATTTTGGCGCTGTTTTTTTTTTAATCCGCTGTCAATCATCGTTTGAAATGCTATTTTTGAGGTAAAGCGCTCATCTATCCGTTTAACGGGAATGGTTTTAAAAGCGGCTTCTAAAATTCTTACAAATGGTTCAATGAGCACTTCACTTTCTGATGGATTGTTGTTCATTTGAACGGGTTTTCCCACTAAAATTAAACTTACATTTTCAGCGCTAATATACGTTTTTAAAAAATCTAAAAGCGTGATAGTAGGCACCGTAGTTAAACCAGATGCAATAATTTGCAAATCATCAGTAACGGCAATACCGGTTCTTTTTTCGCCATAATCTAACGCTAAAATACGAGCCATAGGTTTTAAATTGTGGCAAAATTAAGGCATTCTGATTAAATTTAGGGGATTATACAAAATATTTCTACAGACCTCTTTATATTTGCTAAGTTATGAAAGACTTACAAAACACAATAGAACAAGCTTGGGAGGACCGCAGTTTGTTGCAAAACAAAATGACACAAGCCGCTATCAGAGCGGTTATTGAGCAATTAGATAAAGGACTTTTGCGCGTGGCATCACCCACTCAAAACGGCTGGGTTGTTAATACTTGGATTAAAAAAGCCGTCGTTCTTTACTTTCCTATACAAAAAATGGAAGTTTTAGAGTCGGGCATTTTTGAATATTATGATAAAATTCCGCTTAAAAAAGGTTATGAGGCTAAGGGTGTTCGCGTGGTTCCTCACGCTGTGGCGCGTTATGGTAGTTATATTGCAAGTGGTGTCATTTTAATGCCGAGCTATGTCAATATTGGCGCGTATATTTCTTCGGGAACGATGATAGATACTTGGGCTACTGTTGGCAGTTGTGCGCAAATTGGCGCTAACGTCCATTTAAGTGGTGGTGTTGGTATTGGTGGGGTTTTAGAACCTTTGCAGGCAGCGCCTGTAATTATTGAAGACAATGCCTTTATTGGTTCGCGTTGCATTGTGGTTGAAGGTGTGCGCGTTGAAACCGAAGCCGTTTTAGGCGCTAATGTGGTTTTGACAGCTTCAACAAAAATTATTGACGTTACGGGTAGTAAACCTGTTGAAAGTAAAGGACTTGTACCTGCGCGTTCGGTGGTAATTCCTGGGAGCTATACTAAGTCATTTCCAGCCGGCGATTTTCAAGTGCCTTGTGCCTTAATTATAGGAACGCGCAAAGAAAGCACTGATAAAAAAACCTCTTTAAATGAGGCACTTAGAGCCTATAACGTATCAGCTTAAATGAAAATAACGGCAATTATACCGACTTTAAATGAAGCTATTCATATTGAAGAGGCGATAAATTCCGTTTCTTTTGCAGATGAAATTATCATAATTGATTCATTTAGTACCGATAACACCATTGATTTAGCCCAAAAACACGGTGTTAAAATAATTCAACGCCCATTTGATGATTATTCAAGTCAGAAAAATTTTGCCATCTCACAAGCAAAACACAATTGGATTTTTATGCTTGACGCAGATGAAAAAATTTCACCTAAGTTAAAATTAGAACTAAAGAATTTGTTTTCTCAAAATCCCGATAAGGTGGCGTATTGGTTTCATCGCACCGATTATTTTATGGGTAAAAAGATTCGGTTTAGTGGCTGGAGAAATGACAAAGTTATCCGATTTTTTAATCGCAATTTTTGTAAATACAACGGAAAGTTAGTCCACGAAGAAATACTTTTAATCGGACAGGTAGGCTTTTTAAAAGAACCCCTTTTGCATTATCCTTATAAAAATTTTGATCATTATGTTGGCAAACTAAACAAATATGCGGGTTTACAAGCCAAGATGTTATTTGATGAAGGTAAACACCTCAATTTTTTTCACTTTGCTGTTAAGCCTAGCTACAGGTTCGTCAATCATTACTTTTTAAAATTTGGATTTTTAGATGGTTACCAAGGTTTTGTAATTGCGGTGTTACAGAGTTATGGCGTATTTGCGCGCTATATTAAATTGTGGCTACTCAAACACCATCAGGATTAAAAATGAAAAAATCAAATATTGATATTTCAATAATCATTGTTAACTATAAAAGCTGGAAACCGTTACGAAAATGTTTACAGCAACTGGTGGCGATACAATCAACCGAATTTAATTTTGAAACCATCGTAGTAGATAATTGCTCAGATGATGGGCAGTTAGCCCTATTTAAATCTGATTTTATTGGGGTTAAATTCTTCGAAAATTCTGGCAATAATGGTTTTGCGAATGCTTGTAATTTTGGAGCTTTTAGAGCTAAAGGTGCGTATTTTTTGTTTTTAAACCCCGACACCTTGGCAAATGCTCAGGCACTTGAGGCGCTGTTGCAAACCGCCAAACAACACCCCGATTATGGCATTATTTCTTGCCAGCAATGCGATGAAAAAGGGAATTTAAATAATCAAAATAAGTTATTTTTTTCGCCAAGCCGTATGTTTGGTTTGTTTAGAATAGTTTATAAAATAGCACATCAATCCTATTTAAATCAGCGCTTTAATAAATCTAAAAGCATAGTTTTTCCCGATTGGGTTTCGGGTTCAGTGGTATTTATAAGCCGCTCTTGGTTTGAAAAAGTTAAGGTTTGGTGTGAAGATTATTGGATGTATTATGAAGATGTTGATTTATGTAAAAAAGTAAGCGAATTAGGTGGAAAAATTGCCCTTTTAAAAACGGTTACCATCATTCACGCTCATGGTGGAAGCACGCGTATAAATGTTAAAACTAAAGCCTTAACAAAATCGGAAGTCCTTATTTCGAGGCATGTCTTTATTCATAAACATTTTAATGGCATTACAAGGTTTTCATTACAATTTATCACGGTGTTTTATCAATTGCTCATTAATAGTTTGATGGGATTGCTTGGATTGTTGTTATGGTTTAGGCCTAAATTTAAGGTTCATTATTACTTGTCGGTTAACATTTTTAAATATTATTTTAGGCTTCCGTTCAGGTGGGAGTGGTTAAGTGAACGTTCTGTTAATTATAAAAAGGCATTATGTTAACAGAAATAGAAAATAGTATCAAAGTTTTAAAAGGCGGAGGTATAATTATTTATCCCACTGATACCGTTTGGGGTATTGGTTGCGATGCCACAAATACCGAAGCGGTTTTTAAGGTATTTAAAACTAAAGAGCGCCCCAGTTCAAAAAGTATGATTGTGTTGGTTAGCGATGTGGCGATGCTTCAACAGTATGTCAAACAAATTCCAGATGTTATTTTGCAAGCGCTTAATAGTTTTAAAAATCCCACAAGCATTATTTATAAAAATCCTAAAAATTTATCGCGCTTACTTTTAGCAGATGATGGTTCAGTTGGTATTAGAATTGTAAATGATAAATTCTGTAAATTGCTCATTCATAGCTTAAAAAAACCACTCGTTTCAACTTCGGCCAACATCAGTGGTGAGCCAACACCACTCAAGTTTGATGAAATAGACCCCAAGATTTTTGAGCGTGCCGATTATATCGTAAATTTGCATCATTATAAAAAAGCACAAAAACCATCAAGCATTTTAAGATTAAATTCCGAGGGCGTTTTAGAGGTTTTGCGCTCATAAATAAGTATCATGCCCAATCAAAAAAACCATAAACAAGCGCTTGAACTTCCTATATTTAAAATCATTTCACAGGTCGCAACTAGTTTGCAAATAGACGCTTATGTTATTGGCGGCTTTGTTCGAGATTATCTGTTGCAACAACAGGTGCCAGTAAAAGATATTGATGTGGTTGCCATTGGAGACGGTATTGAACTGGCTAATCAAGTGGCAAAATCCTTGCCTCTTAATACTAAAGTCCAAATTTTTAAAACCTATGGCACCGCGATGTTGTTACACAACGGTATTGCCATTGAATTTGTTGGCGCGCGAAAAGAGTCTTATCAAACAACAAGTCGTAATCCAGAGGTAAAGCCTGGAAGTTTAGAAGACGACCAAAATCGCCGAGATTTTACCATGAATGCCTTGGCATTAAGCCTAAATACTTCTAATTATGGTGATTTAATCGATCCGTTTAACGGATTAAAAGACTTAAAAAGCAAGCGTATCATTACACCTTTAGAACCTAAAATAACCTTTTCGGATGACCCTTTGCGGATGTTAAGAGCCATCCGATTTGCAAGTCAGCTTCAATTTAAAATTGATCCAATTTGTTTGGATGCTATTAACAAAAATGCAGAACGCATCAAAATTATTACCAATGAACGCATTGTTGATGAGTTGAATAAAATTTTGGCATCCAAAAAGCCGTCAAATGGCTTTAAACTCTTGCACCACACGGGATTGTTAAAACTTATTTTGCCAGAATTAACGGCGCTTGAAGGAATTGAAGAAGTAGAAGGACAAAGTCATAAAGATAATTTTTATCACACTTTAGAGGTGCTCGATAATATGGCGGCCACTAGTGATGACCTATGGTTGCGATGGGCTGCACTGTTGCACGATATTGGTAAAGCGCCCACAAAAAAGTTTTCTAAAACTAACGGTTGGACTTTTCATGGGCACGAGTTTAAAGGCTCAAAGATGGTTTATCAGTTGTTTAAACGCTTAAAAATGCCATTAAATGACAAGGTAAAATTTGTCCAAAAAATTGTATTGATGAGTTCAAGGCCCATTGTTATTGCCGAAGCAGTTACCGATTCGGCTGTTCGTCGCCTTATCTTTGATGCCGGCGAAGATTTAGAAGCCTTGATGCTGCATTGCGAAGCCGATATTACTACAAAAAATCCAAGGCGTTTTAAAAAATATCGCGACAATTTTGCGTTGGTTCGTCAAAAGATTAAGGAAGTTGAAACGCGCGACCATGTGCGCAATTTTCAGCCACCCATTTCAGGAGAACTCATTATGGAAACCTTTAGCCTAAAGCCTTGCAGAGAAATAGGTCTGATAAAAGACGCTATTAAAGAAGCCATTTTAGAAGGTAAAATTAAAAATGATTTTGACGAAGCCTATCAATTTATGCTTAAAAAAGGTAAAGCTTTGAGACTTAAAAAAACCTAACAGGTTTTTAAAACATGTTAGGTCTAGTCAAATTCCTAAAAACCTTAAATGAATTTGAAATTATTTTAGGCGTAAGCCGCTAAGAAATAACGTATTTTAGGATGTTATTCTTTGAGAATGCTTCTGGCAATCACCACTTTTTGAATTTCGGTTGTGCCCTCGCCAATGGTGCAAAGTTTAGAGTCGCGGTAGAATTTTTCAACGGGAAAATCTTTTGTATAACCATAACCACCGTGAATTTGAACGGCTTCGCTGGAGATTTTAACACAAGCTTCCGAAGCGTACATTTTTGCCATAGCGCCAAATTTAGTCATACGCTGACCTTTATTTTTCATGCTAGCTGCTTTATGTAACAACAACTCTGATGCTTCAATTTCGGTAGCCATCTCGGCTAATTTAAAAGAGATGCCTTGAAATTCGCTAATGGGCTTGCCAAATTGCACGCGTTCTTTTGCATATTTTAATGCGGCTTGGTAAGCGCCTTTAGAAATGCCTAAGGACAATGCGCCTATTGAGATTCGTCCGCCATCCAAAACTTTAAGCGCTTGAACAAAACCATCGCCCTCATGACCCAATAAATTTTCTTTTGGAATGCGACAATTATCAAAAATGAGTTCGGCAGTTTCTGAAGCACGCATACCCAGTTTATTTTCTTTTTTGCCAGAGGTAAATCCAGGGGTGCCTTTTTCAATTACAAAAGCCGACATGCCGTGGGCGTCATCTTTTTCACCTGTTCGTGCCATCACTACGGCAACGTCGCCACTTTTTCCGTGGGTAATAAAGTTTTTAGATCCGTTAAGGACATAAAAATCGCCCTCTTTTTTTGCGGTTGTATTCATTCCACCAGCATCCGAACCGGTGTTGTGTTCGGTTAAACCCCAAGCGCCAATCCACTTACCGGTAGCTAATTTTGGAAGCCATTTTTCCTTTTGGGCTTCATTGCCAAAATAGTAAATATGCCCGGTGCAAAGTGAATTATGTGCGGCAACGGATAAGCCAATTGAGGAATCAACCTTAGATATTTCTTCAATAACGGTAATATATTCGTGATAATTCAATCCCGAACCGCCATATTTTTGAGGAATAAAAACGCCCATAAAGCCCATTTCGCCGAGTTTATGAAATAAATCTATTGGGAATATTTGTTTTTCATCCCATTCCATCATAAACGGTGTGATGTGTTGTTTAGCAAAATCTCTAATAGATTCGGCAATCATTTTTTGTGTTTCGGAAGTTTCAAAATTCATAATCAATTAAGTCTTAATTTAAAATAATCAAAACGACGTTTGATTATTTAGTCTTCAAATATAAGGCTATTCTGTCAAATTTGTCCAGTGGAAACCCCTCAATTTTTCTTAATTCTTCTAAATCTCGAATTTCGGTAACTTCATTTTTATAGTCAAAAATTTTCTTGGTAAGGGCGTAATCAATATATGGTAGGTGAAGAATTTCTTTAAAGCTCGCCGTATTGACATTGAGTTTTTCGATAGCTGGCTTGTTGACAATTTTAAATTGTTTTAAAATTTTATCCGCCAAAAGCGTATCTAAATAATAAACTTCATATAATTGGTCGTTAAAGCTAAAGCCTTTTAATTCAGTTCTATAATTAATAATTCGGTTTGCGGTGCTCAATCCAACGCCATTAATTTTAACTAAATCTTTGGCGGAGGCGGTATTGATATCACTAACTTTTATTAGGCTAGTGGTGTTTTCTTTTTCAATTTCTACTTGTTTTGCAACGACCCAATCGGGAAACTTAAATTGAGGTTTTAAAACCTTGAGCAAGCTGTCGCTGATGCCTGTAACTTGTTGAAATTCCTCGGCCGAATTGATGTATGTTCCTTGTTCTCTAAAAGCTAATAAGCGGTTAATTTGTTCGGTGTTTAAACCTAAACTATAAGCTTTGGCATCTGATAAAAAACTCGGATTAAAAGGCTTATTCTCATAAGTTTTTGGATTATTTTTGAGTGTTTTTAATCGGTCTAGCTCGGTTTGAAGTCTGATTATTTCGGCATTGGCAATCTTTATTTTTTTATTTGAAGAAAAGTCGACTACAAAATAAAGCACCTGAATAAGAATGATGATGGTGCATAAAATCAAAATCCCATTCCGCTGACTTTTGTCATACCAAAAATGGGATTTTAAATTGGTCATTTTAGAGAAGCTTTTTAGTTATTAATAAAAGCTAAACTATATTATTGTCTATCACTTTCTTTATCATTTTCACTATAGGAGTCGGGCTCTTGATGGGGTTTAATAGTCAAGACTTTATAGAAAAAATAAAACGTAAATAGGCTCACAATTCCTTGTGCCAATACCATGGTGATTATTGCTGTTGTGTTCATAATTTGATTCTTTCTTCTTTAGTGCGTTTTCTATATGCTATTGCTACAATTATTGATATAAATAGAAACAATGATAATAAGAGCATTCTTCCTAAAAATTTATAAAAGGTGTCGTTTGTAAAATCGCCAGTTGCAATTTTATCTTTTGGAGCTACGGTATCTCCAATATTTACGATTGTTTTTTGATTTTTGCTTAGGTCAAATTTATAGATTTTGTGGTCAATAAAAGGAACTATATCAACTTTGCCTGAAGCTTTATCGAATACCTTTTTTTGGTTTTCGAATGAAAGTAAGATATAATCATCTTTTACTTCGTCAACAGTACCGGCTTTTGCGCCAGATGCTTCAAAATTTTCGGCATAATAGTTTTCAGCAAACCATTCTTTATTATTGGTATCGGTATCTTTTACTTTATCTATCCAATCGGGGATACTCGAAACAAGTACCCAACCTAAAAGGGCAGGTGTTATAATAAGAATGATGTATTTATAAAAACCAGGCACTTTAATATCGGCGCCACTAGTAATTTCAATCCAGCCTTTTTTGATTCCAAAAATATAGGAGAATAAGATGGTTTCTAAAAACGCAAAAACCACTAAGCTCACTGTTCCAGCCCAATAGTCGTATTGGTCGAATAAACCTTGTTTATAAAAGATTACGGTTGGCAAGCCCATAGCTAAAATCAGTGCGCCAAAAGACCAAGCACTTTTATTTTTACTCCAACTAAATTCGTCTTGCATAAAGCCCATCCATGGCGTGCCCATTGCTAATGACGATGTAATTCCTGCAAAGAATAGTAATCCAAACCATAAAACGCCGGCAAAAACAGCTAAAACGCCGCCCCATTGTTGGAATAGATAAGGCATTGTTTGAAAAGCCATACCAAAACCAGCATTTTGAATCACCCAATCTAAACCTAAATAACCTGCTGCAATTGGGATAACAATTAAGCTTCCTAAAACAACTTCAACAAATTCGTTCATAAAACCAGCTGAAACGGCATTTAAAGCAATGTCATCTTTTGGTTTAACATAAGCCGCATAGCAATGAATGGTACCCATACCAACGGATAAGGTAAAGAATATTTGCCCTGCAGCAGCTAACCATACCTTAGGGTTAGTAAGCGAGTCGAATTGTGGTGTCCATAAAAAATTTAAACCATCCCAAGCATTGGCATTTGGAAATAAATCAGACGCGCCAGAAGTGCCTAAAGTTAAGCCTTTTACAGCTAAAACAACACCAAATAAAATTAATAAAGGCATGCCAATTTTTGCTACTTTTTCTATTCCGCCAAGGCCTTTCGATAAAATATAAGTATTTAAAATAATACAAGCGATATAAAAAATAACGGCTTCATAAGGAATTCCGGTTGTTGAAGTGCCAATATCGATATAATTGTTAAAGAAATCGGCTACGGCTCCTTGACTTAGTCCATTAAAGGTTCCGACAATTGAATGATATACATAAGAGATGGTCCAAGATTCAATATAGCAATAATAAGCGGCTACGGCAATGTTAGTAAAGATACCGAAAACACCAACGTATTTCCAAATTCTCCCTTTAGACATGGTGTCTAAAATGTAGGGTGTGCTGTGATTTCCAAATTTACCTCCGTATCTCCCTGTTGACCATTCGATAAATAGCAAGGGTATTCCCATGACTAAAAAACAAATTAAATAAGGAATAATGAATGCGCCGCCACCATTTTGTACGGCTTGTACAGGAAATCTTAAAAAATTACCTAAACCAACGGCATTACCTGCCATTGCTAAGATTAATCCGACACGACTTCCCCAAGAATCTACTTTTACTGACATATTTTTTATTTAAGTTTTAGTTGTAGTTGGCTAATATCTTAAAATTTTAGACTTATAACAAATTAAAGAGAATAAAAAATCAATATAGGCAAAAACGCTTGGGGTTATTGTAAAATTTTCAGTCGGTTTTTAATTTAATTCAGCGAGTAAAATGTTAGTTAATTTAGATTTTTTATTTGTTAGTGTGCCTATTAAGAGCAATAATTTTAAATTGCTTTTTTGTAATCTTTAATCTTTAATTCGACATAATTAAAAAAATTGTAACGTATCAGTGTGTATAAATAGTTGATTTGCAATGAATAAATTAAACAATAAGTACACAAAGAAAAACGCACAAAGTTCACGAAGCATAGAAAATTAGCATGCTGAGTTTTTGTGGCCTTAGTATAAAACTTTGTAGTAAAACTCTTTTAACCAAACTATTAAGAATTAATTCATAGACTGATTAGTTACAAAAAATTAAATGTTTACTTTTGTTAAAAGGCAAAACCTATTTAAATAATTCAGATTATGAAAAAGAAAACTTTAGTTATTGGCGCATCGCTTAATCCTGATCGCTATTCAAATCGCGCTATCAACAATTTAGTAGCTCATCAACATCCAACAGTAGCTATTGGATTGAAAGAAGGCATTGTAGCGGGTGTTGCGATAAAAACGGACATGCCTATTTTTGATGCGATTGACACCGTGAGTTTATATTTAAATCCGCAAAGGCAAGCAGAATATTACAAATACATTATTGCCTTAAAACCGAGTCGCGTCATTTTTAATCCTGGAGCTGAAAATGAAGAATTTATGGACTTACTTACAAAAAATAAGATTCCTTTTGAAGCCGCTTGCACGCTTGTTTTACTCGCTACGAATCAGTTTTAACAGTTATTCGGGATGGTAAACTGATTCGGCATTTTTATAAATCTCAGCTTTATTTAAAGTCATTTTTTTAAGTTGATGGTTAACGTATAAGTCCATTTGGTCAGTATAGTGTTTTCTTTTAGAATTATTGGTGCTTCCATAAGCATTTACGGTTTCAAAAACGGGACCGTTTTCATCAAATTGGACTAAAATTATATGTGATTCTCCAGCAAAAACGCGTTCTTTATTTTTATAAGCTTGCGTGTGGGTGGCGGCTATTACATCGGGTAAACCTTCAACGGGCAATTCAACAGCACCGCGCTGATGCACTTGATAAGTACCTAATTTAACGGCAATAGTTCCAAAGTTTTTAAGGAGCAATTCTTGTGCAATTTCTACAATTTTTGGGGCGTTTTCTAAGGTAATTTCATTATAAGCTCCGCGTGAAGCGACATCGTATAAAACTTTAAAAAGCGTAGCGCCATAACTTTCTCTATCGGCAGTGCGATTCCATTTTTGCAATTCAATGAGGTAATTTTTGATATTTGGATAGTGTTCTGGATTTAACCTAAAAAATTTATTAGCATCCATGTTAAAATACAACGAATCGGGCAAGGTAATATCATACTTCATCCGTTTAAAATCATCGTAAGAAACCTTGTTTAATTTGTGGATGAGCTGTTGAAAACGGATGCTGCGATTATTATCTTTAAATTGATAACCCATAGTTTGGTCTAATTGCATAGGGGTTAAATTGTCGTCACCTCCGCTGGCGTTATAAACGGCGTTATTCATATTAAACAAATAACCCGATTTTGGATTAATTATTTGTGGTAAATCGGCAAAGGGATGAAATTTTGTCCACAGCGTTTTAGAGGTATTTCCGGGCAAGACTTTAACCCAATTATAGCGGGGGTTTCTCAGCGGAATTTTACCGTTACTCACATAAAAAATAGTGTCGTATTTATCAGCATAAACAATATTAAATCCAGTAATGGCAGTCATTTCGAGTGCTTTTTTGAATTCGGTAAAGTTTTTTGCTTTGTTCATAAAGTACCATTGTTCGGGCGCTTTTATGCCCATATTGGCTGCAAACCGAACGCTGTAAAAGCCCGAGTCATTTTTTACGGTAGCACCATAGAGACTCCAGTAGGCTTTTTTATAAACGCGAATAGGAAGTCCTAAAATTTTGACTCCAAGTTTTACTTTTTTAACTTCCAAGGGTTTCCATTGGCCATCAAATTCGTAATAATTTTCTTTTGTAGGATGCATTTTGAGTTTAAAAACATCCACCTTATCGGGATAATTTACGGTATGCCCCCAAGCTAAATTTGGTGTAACACCTTGAAAAACAGTAGCACCTCCCGCAAATAACCCCCCTAAAATATTCCAGCCTTCTTCGCTAACCAAATGCGCTTCATACCACGAAGCCGGTCCATCGAGCGGTTGATGGGAATTGATAGCTAAAAAAGTTTTGCCATTGGTGGTTTTTTTTGCACTTATCGCAATAGCGTTTGAACCGTAAATGGAATAGGGATTTTCGGTTATTTTATTGTTGAACAAATCGCTAATTACCTTATCAACTTTATCCATAACGGCTAATGAAACAACATAAGAAGTTAGCAAATCTTTTTCGTTTACCGGAAAAAGTTTGCTCAAGGTTACCGCATTTGGATGGGTTTTGGCGTAGGCGTTTATTCCTTCAACATAGCCATTTAAAACGCTTCTAAATTTTGGATTTAGGGTATTTAACTGTTCATCTACAAGCGCTCTGGCGCGAATTAGTTGAACAAAATAATCAATAGCAGCGCCACTTTTACCTAGTTTTTTGCCGAGTAAACCCTTGCCGGCCATAAGCGTTTGCTGAATGGTTACAAAATCATCTTCGGCATGTGCCCAAGCCAAACCATAAGAAGTTTCGGCATCGGTTTTACCGAAAATGTGCGGAACGCCCCATTGGTCTCTAACAATATCTATATTTTTAGGATTTATTTGTGCCTGCAAAACATTCAATAATCCGATAAGAAACAAAGCGCATAAAATCTTTGTGCCGTATAGGTGTTTTAGATTAAAAGCGTTTTTATGATTCATAGATAACGGTGTTTTTTTGATTAAACCAAATGGCATATTTTGGCTGGTGAATTTTTTCAATTTGGTTGCGTTTAGTTTTTAATGTTGGGGTGAGCAACCCATTTTCCATAGTCCAATCTTCGGACATAATGACAATTTTTTCAACTTTTTCGTGTTTTTCTAAGGTCGGATTGATTTGATTTAAAGTCTCGATTAACGAAGCAGATAATTCTACTTGGGTTAAATTTTTAGAATTTTCGGCTAGCGTTATTAGGGCAATTGGTTGTGGAATGCCCATGCCAACAACGCATATTTGCTCAATGTTTCTATTTTTTAAAAATTCTAATTCAATAGGCGCAGGGGCAATGTATTTTCCTTTATCGGTTTTAAACTGGTCTTTTATGCGACCTGTAATGTATAAATATTGATGGTTGTATTCGCCAATATCACCGGTTTTTAAATAGCCTTTTTCATCAAAACTCGCCTTGGTTTCTTCGGGCATTTTATAATAGCCCAACATCAAGCAGTTGCTTTTTATACAAACTTCGCCTAGTTCATTGAGTTTGGCGGTAGCTCCAGGCAGTGGTTTACCAACGGAACCTTTAATATTGTTATTAGGTAAATTAAAATGTGACAAGGCACAATCTTCGGTCATGCCATAGGCTTGGTGAATGCTGATACCAATTTTTTCATACCAATTCATCATGCTTACCGCAAGCGGTGCTGCGCCCGAAAAAACAATTCGTGCACTGCCGAGTCCTAATTTTTTATGGAGTTTTTTTCTAAAAAGTGTGTTTAAAACAGGAATTGCCAAGATGATATTTAATTTTCTTTGCGGAATGGTAGCCAATATTTTTTCTTTAAATTTTGCGAAAATTCGGGGCACAGCAAAAAATAAATGAGGCTGAACGCGTTCTAAATCAGCAGCAAAGGATTCAAGTGATTCTGGAAAATAGAATTGAGCGCCTCTAAAAAGTCCGTGCATTTCTATTCCCATGCGCTCGGCGATGTGCGATAAAGGCAAATAAGAAAAAAAGCGCGGGTGACTTGGTAAATTTATCACCTCAAGGGCGGTTTGTCCCACTTGTGCAAAACTGCTCACTTTGTGCATCACGCCTTTAGGCACACCCGTTGTGCCCGATGTATAAATTATTGTCATTAAATCATCGGGTTGTAAACCTTTTGAATCGGTTAGCGGCAAACTGGTTTTAACCAATTGTTCCCAAGTTTGTTCTTCTTCAATATCATAAAGCGAAACACTAATTTTCAGGATGTTTTTAATGCCATTTTTCTGACTGTCATAATGGTCGAGTTTGCCGATAATAATAGCCTTTGCTTCACTGTGATTGATAATGTATTCAATGCCATCAGCTAATAGCGTAGGATAAATGGGAACCGAAACATAGCCTGCCATCAAAATGGCTAAATCGGCCATTATCCAGTGGGCGCAATTTTTTGACAGAATGGCAACTTTTCCGTCTTTAGGGAGGTTTAAATCTCTTAAACTTTGTGCTATTTTGCGTATTTCTAGTCCGGCTTCTTTATAAGTATAAGTTTTATATTGTCCGTTAAGAGGCTGATTTAAAAATAGTTTATCAGGCTGTTTGCTTTCCCAAAACAAAAAAGCTTCAACAGGTGTTTTAAATTTTGGCATATAATGGTCGTAAATTTGCGTCTAAATATAGAAATATATTTATGAATAGAAAAAAGTAGCTGCTAGATAGTAATAACCAGACCTTCTTTTGCCAAAACAGTATTTTTAAATTGAGTTTGGGCTTCTGTTAAAAACAGATTTTCATCGTTATAACGACTCGAAAAATGCCCTAAAATCAATTGGACAACCTCGGCTTGTTTGGCAATGTTAGCGGCATCTTGCGCGGTACTGTGTTTTGTTTTTACCGCTAATTTGGCATCTTCCTGCAAAAAAGTAGCTTCGTGGTATAACAAATCAACTTTTAAAATGGTAGGTACTATTTTAGGATTAAAACAGGTGTCGCTACAAAAGGCGTAACTTTTTGGTGGAAGTGGGTTTGATGTTAAGCTTTCGTTTTTAATTAGGGAACCATCTTCCATCAAAAAATCTTTACCATCTTTAAGATTTTGATAATCGCAAATGTCAATTTCGGCAATGCGACCTACTTGTTCCATAATGAGTTTTCGCTCGCCAATTTTTTCTTTAAAAAGATAGCCGTTAGTGTAAACGCGGTGTTTTAAAGGGATTGTAAAGACGGATACTTTATCATTTTCAAAAATCAATACGCTTTTTTTAGAGGTAAGCTCGTGAAAAATTAAGTGATAACTCAAAACCGATTTCCCTAATTGCAACTGTAATGTGATGATTTGTTCAATGCCTTTTGGACCGTAAATATGCAATTCCGCTTGACGTTGGTAAAGGCTAAAAGTTGAAATTAAACCAATTAGCCCATATAAATGGTCGCCGTGAAGATGTGAAATAAAAATCCGCGAAATTTTTGTAAACTTAACTTTGTGTTTGCGAAGTTGAACCTGTGTTCCTTCGCCACAGTCTATTAAAAAATGTTCATTATTGATGCTTAAAAACTGTGAAGTGGGCGAAGCAAAAGTACGTGGTGTTGCAGAATGGCAGCCTAATATGGTTAAACTAATACTCATAATTTAAAAGCCGAGGTCACGCTCTATCATTTCCATTTCTAAAATATCTTTAGCTTCTAAAAGTGTGGGCGTGCAGGTTATTTGGTTTGAAATAGACTCTATATTAATAGCTTGAGCCACCACTATAAATGATTTTTTAAGCAATTTACTTTGTTTAAGCATGGGTAATAGTTGGTTGATATTTTTGGCGCTGTTATTGGTAATTTTTGATAAATCTAAAATCAGGTTAGTTTGATTTAAACCCTTATAGAGCGCGTCAAATTCGGCTAAAAAAGTGTCAAAATCTTTGGCTTTAGGTTTAATTAACGTGTAATTAGCACCTTTTTTTACAATCATCTTTTAAGTGGTTTTAATTTGCTCAGCCAGTAAATAAATTACCGCCATACGAATGGCAACGCCATTTTCGACTTGATCTAAAATAATGGCTTGTTTAGAATCGGCTACATCACTGGTAATTTCTACCCCCCGGTTTATAGGTCCAGGATGCATAATAACTATTTCTTTTTTAAGTCGGTCGAGTTTTTGTTTATTAATACCAAAAAGCTGTGTGTATTCGCGAACGCTAGGAAAATATTTAATGTCCATTCGTTCGTGTTGCACACGTAAAACATTAGCTACATCGCACCATTGCAGGGCTTTTTCAAGATTTAATTCTACTTCAACGCCTAAAGATTTTATATGTTTTGGAATCAAAGTTAAGGGTCCACAAACCTTTACATTTGCACCTAACATTTGCAGTGAAAAAATGTTAGAAAGTGCTACCCGTGAATGTAAAATATCGCCAATAATCACTATATTTTTACCTTGAATACTACCCAATTTTTCTTTGATAGAAAAGGCATCTAAAAGTGCTTGTGTTGGATGTTCGTGCGTGCCATCTCCGGCATTTATAATTTTGGCTTTGATGTGTTTAGATAAAAAAACACCAGCGCCCACATCGGGATGACGCATCACCACAATATCAACTTTCATCGCTAAAATGTTGTTGACGGTATCAATTAAGGTTTCTCCTTTTTTTACCGAGGATTGGTTTGCCGAAAAATTGATAACATCTGCCGAAAGGCGTTTTTCAGCTAATTCAAAAGAAAGACGCGTGCGTGTGCTGTTTTCAAAAAATAAATTGGCAATGGTGATATCCCGCAAGGAAGGGACTTTTTTTATTGGTCGGTTTATAACCTCTTTAAAATGACTTGCGGTATTAAATATCAATTCAATATCTTGTTTGTTGATTTGTTTGATACCTAAAAGGTGTTGCGAGCTTAAACCGGCCATAATATTTGGTGCATTTTATAGATTAATTTTCAATATATACCGCATCTGTTTTTTGTTGTTCTTGCCATTGAACGATTACTTTTTCTTGATTTATGGCATCTACCTGGCAACCTTTATAGTTAGGTTGAATGGGTAAATCGCGGCTAAAACGTCGGTCAATTAAAACCAAAAGTTCAATGGCGCTGGGGCGTCCAAACGATTGAATGGCGGTAAGTGCCGCGCGAACACTACGGCCCGAAAATAAAACATCGTCAATAAAGACTACTTTTTTATCTTCAACAATAAAGTCGATTGTTGTTTTATTGGCTTCTAGTGATTCGCCACGTCTTCTAAAATCATCTCTAAAAAAAGTAATGTCGAGCTGTCCAGATTTAAGGTCTTTTATATGATAATCGCGCTCTAAAATTACGGCTAACCTTTTTGCTAAAAAAACCCCTCTTGGCTGTAAACCAATAAGGACCGTGTTTTTAAAATCGTTATGATTTTCAATAAGTTGGCAAGCCAATCGTTGCAAAATTATTGCAATTGCATTGCTGTTGAGAAGTTTCTTTTTAGCCATTTTAGCAAATAACAGGTTGCTTAATTGAAAGACAAAGTTACTATTTTTTTTAAAGCATTTGTTTAAATTGGCTTGTTAATTAATTTGTTAAAAACAAATAGCGCACTAATTCATTTTAAAAGTTTCAAAGTGTAATTTTATTGTATTCATTTTCAATTTATTCATGGAAGAATTTTCAGACGGAAACGACGATTTTTATATAACCAAATTTGAATCAATGTTAAAAACTAACAGTGTTTTTTTCTTTGATTTAGAAGCCTTTGAGGTCATTACCCATCACTATATGGATATTGGCAAAATAAGTTTGGCAAAAAACGCCATTCAGTTGGGATTATCGCAACATCCTAGTTCTACACTATTGCAGTTGATTGAGGTAGAGTTGTTGATTTTTGAGAATAAACTTGTAGAAGCCGAAAATATTGTTCAAAAATTGATGGAATTGGTACCGAATAATGAAGAAATTTACATACAAAAAGCCAATATCCTTTCAAAAAAAGACAAGCATTTAGAAGCAATAAAATCTTTAGAAATGGCCTTGAGTTTTACAGATGAGCCTGAAGAAATTTATGCTTTGCTGGGTATGGAATTTTTATATTTAGATGCCTATGAAGCTGCGCGGTTAAACTTTGAAAAGTGTTTGGAATTAGATAGTGAAGATTATGCCTCATTATATAATGTGGTCTATTGTTTTGAAATGCTTAATCAAAGTGATAAAGCCATAGATTATTTAAAAGAATATATTAACAATGATCCTTATAGCGAAGTTGCTTGGCATCAATTGGGCCGTCAATATTTTGCTTTAGGCGCTTATGAAGAAGCTTTAAGAGCCTTTGATTATACCGTAATTATTGATGAATATTTTTTGGGTGGTTACCTAGAAAAAGCCAAAACCTTAGAAACTTTACAACGCTATCAAGAAGCTATTGACAATTATTTTATTTGTTTGGAATTATCAGATGCCACGTCGTTTACCTATTTGCATATTGGCAGGTGTTATGAAGCTTTGGGAAACAACAAAATGGCTTTGAAATTTTTTGATAAAACCGTTCACGAAGACCCTCTTTTAGATAAAGGTTGGTTGGCACTGACCAATTTGAATTTTATAGAAGGCAATTACCAAAAAGCGCTGTCTTGTATTAATAAAGCATTGAGAATTGATAGTGAAAATAGTTTATATTGGCGCAAATACAGTCAAATTACCCTAAAATTAAACCTGTTTGAAGAATCGACAAAAGGCTTTAAAAAATGTATCAAACTCAGCGATAACAGCCTTGATATTTGGTTGAGTTATGCCGATGTTTTAACTTTTATTGGTGATATTAATGATGTTTGGTTGCTTTTAATTGAAGCTCAAAAAATGTATCCAAATAGTTTTGAATTAAAGTATCGAATGGCATGTTTGCAAATGCTCTTTATGAAAGAAAAATTGGCAATTCAGCTATTTGAATCGGCATTAAAAGACGATTTTAATTATCACAAAGAATTGATTAGTTTATTTCCTGAGGTTTTTAAATTGGAAATAATCAAACAAAGTATTGAAAAGTTTAAAAAACAATAAACCTTTTTAACTTGCTTTTTTGCTTTTAAAAGCAAGAGTTATATTCCGAGAATACACGATAAACCCAAAAATTTGACCAATAAACAAAACCGGGTCTTTTCGTATAATGGCATAACTTAAAATCATTAATGAGCCAATTAAGCTCAAAACCCAAAAACCGGTTGGCAACATTGACACTTTTCGTTTTTCGGAATAAAACCATTGGTAAATAAATCGGCAGGTAAAAATAACTTGCGCCAAACTTCCCCAAATAAGCAGTTTAGTAGAAATGGCTTCGTTTTTAAAGAGTCGGTCAAGGTCATAGGCATTATTATTAAAGGAATAAACAATAACCAATAGTGGAAAAGCCGATAAAAACCAGCGCAAAAGTAAAGGTAATTTTTGCCACGAACCTTGCAATTGCATATTGCGGATGTAAATAAAATAGGCTAAAATTTGTCCGAGCATAATGGCGAAATCGTCGCGAAGCCATCCATAAACAAATAATAAAAAGGAAGCCATTAAGCTGAGTTCCCAAAACAATTGTGGTGTTAAAACACGCTTGGCTTTTTCTGACTTAATCCATTGTAATAAAAGGCGCGCCGAAAATAGAATTTGTGCCAAAAAGCCAATGGCGTAAATAAAACTTTTATAGGATAGCCAATCGCTCATTTATTTAATATTGTTTTTTTCAACCACATAATTGATGTATCTGCTGCGCATCCAACGGTAAGCAAAGGCATCTTGTAATGGTTTTATTGAGCGGTTAAAAATATTGAATTTTGAGATTCCCGCTATGCGTTCAAAATGCTGCACGTTTACTTGTTTTATTGTACCTCCTTGCAATTTAATGAGTGCCGGAATAAAGCGGTGCATGCCTTTAAAAAAAGGTATTTTTTTTGCGACCTCGCTATGCATCACTTTTAAGGGGCATCCCGTATCAATAATGCCGTCATTAATTAAAGCGCGGCGAATGCTGTTGGCAATTTTTGATTGAATTTTCTTGCTAAACGAATCCTTTCTATTTCCCCTAAAACCAATAACGGCGCTATAATTTTCGATGTGTTCTAAAAGTTTATCAAAATCATAAGGAGCGGTTTGCAAATCGGCATCAATATAACCGATAAGTGGGGTTTTTATATGGTCAATTCCAGCTTTAATAGCCGTGCTTAATCCGCAATTAAATTTAAATTTCAGGTACTCAAAGTTGGGATTGTTTTGGCAGATGGTTTCAATTTTGTTAAAACTATCATCTTTAGAGCCATCGTCAACAAAAAGCACCTTGCTTTTGGTTTTACTCTGTTTAAAATAAGCGTTAAAAGTGTTTGCAATCCGTTCAATATTACCCGACTCATTAAAAACAGGAATGATAATGGTCATTTTATAATCTGTCATAGCGGATTGGTAGTAAAAATTGCGATAAAATTACAAATAAATTAGCGTTTAAACTGGTCTCTATTTTTATCGTTTTATAAGTTATCTTTGGATTCAAATTTAAAAAAGATGCAAAGAAGCCTAAAAGATTATATCGTATTGATTTTAAAGGGAATTGCCATGGGCGCTGCTGATGTTGTGCCTGGAGTATCGGGCGGTACTATAGCTTTTATTTCAGGAATTTATCAAGAATTAATTGAAACCATTAATCAAATAAATTCTAACACCATCAAAATTTTAATGAACGAAGGTTTAAAAGCAGCTTGGAAATCGATAAATGGCCATTTTTTAATAGCACTGCTATCTGGAATTGGCATAAGTATTTTGAGTTTAGCGCAACTAATTAATTGGCTTTTAGAACATAAACCCGTTTTGCTTTGGTCTTTCTTTTTTGGGTTGATATTGGCTAGTATCTATTTTGTAGGGCGGCAAGTAAAAAAATGGCAATTTGAACAAATTTTAGCGTTGATTATAGGTAGTGTCATTGCTTTTTTTATTACAATATTGCCTGCAATGAGCGGTAATGTTGCCCCTTGGTTTATATTTTTATCGGGTGCGTTGGCCATTTGTGCAATGATTTTACCCGGCATTTCAGGAAGTTTTATTTTAGTGCTTTTAGGGGCATATAAACCTGTTTTAGATGCACTTCACGAAAGAGATTTTAAAATTATTTTAACACTAATGGCAGGAGCTGTTGTAGGTTTGTTATCGTTTTCACGACTTTTAAAATGGATGTTTGATCATCATAGAAATGCCACATTAGCGGTATTAACAGGTTTTATAATTGGCTCTTTAAACAAAATTTGGCCTTGGAAACAGGTTTTAAAATCAGAAATGATAGATGGAAAATTAAAAGTAATAGAAGAAGCAAGCGTGTCGCCATTTAATTATCAAGGTGATAATCAATTGATTTTTGCCCTATTATTGGTACTCTTAGGATTTGGATTAATATTGGCTCTTGAAAAACTCTCTCAAACAAAAAATTAATTATGGCGCAACCCAGAACAACATTTGATAACTTTCTCCTTTTTATTAAAGGACTTGCTATGGGTGCTGCCAACAAAGTGCCCGGCGTTTCGGGTGGCGCAGTTGCCTTTGTAGTTGGTTTTTATGAAGAGCTTATTTATTCACTTCAAAAAATTAACCGAAAAGCGCTTAAACTTTTAATCAATGGCCGTTTCAAAAGTTTTTATAACTATACCAATGCTACGTTTCTAATTTTTATTTTTGGAGGAAGCACCTTTAGTTATTTTAGTGTTTCAAAAGTTCTCGATTATCTTATCAGACACTACGAATTATATGTTTGGAGTGTTTTTTTCGGAATGATTATCGGTTCAATTTATTATGTTTCAAAACAATTTAAAGATTGGCAAATTAAAAATTTGTTTGCCATATTCATAGGAATTTCTATCGGTATTTTAATAAGTGTTTTAGATCCCGCTACCGAAAATGACAACCTGTTATTTGTGTTTTTATGTGGCATTGTTGGGGTTTCGGGGATGACTTTACCAGGTCTTTCGGGTTCGTTTATTGTGATGCTAATGGGAAATTATGTGCTGCTATTAGTTGATTCAGTAAATATGCTTTATAAAACCTTGACGGAGTTGGTTTCGGGCGATTTTTCATTTATTCACAACCCAATTAGAATTCATTACCTTAAAATTATTGGCTCTTTTACGGCGGGTTCCACTTTTGGTTTGGTGGTTACTTCTCACATATTGGGCTATGTTTTAAAACGATGGCACCAAATTGTAAATGCTTTG
>Ga0210036_1000624_pt1 | contig 41505 bp, 32 predicted proteins | sample CryGeymeta201515_FD_185469 | JGI IMG/M metagenome (GOLD analysis project Ga0210036, IMG submission 185469) | Groundwater microbial communities from Crystal Geyser aquifers in Utah, USA - Crystal Geyser metaG 2015-15 (SPAdes) (version 2) | ecosystem: Environmental > Aquatic > Deep subsurface >...
GGGTTTATGGTAACCCTGTAGGATTGTGTACTAGGGGTACGTACCCTATACTCCCAGGAAAGAGACTTGGGTCCCTTTTTCTATATAATACTAGAGTAGTAGCTAGTAGTAGTAGCTAGTAGTAGCTAGCTACTACTACTAGGAGTAGGTCAGCACTCTCTCCGTTGAATAGAAATAATGACACATTAGCGTTATTGCTAAAAAAATATGAATTTTGCGTAGAAATAAGACGTGTTATTTTTGTCAGGTTTTGTCCAGCGGTCAAAATGGGTCGAGAATTTTTTGACCCAGACCAAAATAAAAAACAATAATTAGAATTGAAAAAATACAATAATTGAATAGACTTTCTTTACTCCGAATAGAGTATCTGACCATAAACACTCATTTTCTCAAAATTACCTAATAAAATAATAAAAAATCTTCGCCGCCAATCAAGTCTTTTCACAAACCAAACAGTAAACGACAACAGCTCCTCTCTAAAAATCTTTTTGTGTTCAACTTTTGACTTTACCTTCTGAAAGAGACGGAAAGATATACATAAATATATCGTATATACACACATAAGAAATACACACATAAGGAAAACAATACTTCACAATGAACACTGCACCACTTCTTTGGTTCGCATCGCTATGTCTCTGCTGGAATTTGGTAGTCGGTTTTACTGTATCATCATCACCACCAGCAGGAGGAGGAGGAGCAGCAGCAACAACGATATTCAAACCAGTAAGACAACACAGCAGTGCATTGAATTCTCAAACGGAAAATTTAGACAAGGCCGAAGCTGCAAAAAAGAGAGAATGTCAGAAATTGGGATTGCTCACTTTTGATTTGGATGATACACTATATCCCATCGCTCCCGTTGTCGACGAAGCCAATGGTAAGAAAAAGAGTTTTATTTATGTTGCAGTTTTGGATGTCCTCTCTCACCTTGTCTGGATTTTTCTTTTTTATTAAAAAAAATCAAATCTAAAAATAATAAATTATTATAAAAAGACGCTTATGTTAAGGCCATGGCAGATTATGGGTTTGAGGGATTGGAACGTGACCAAATTATCCAAACGTCCAAAGAAATTCGAAAAGAAATTAGTGCCGAAGATCCGGAAGCGGCGGCTCTATTGACACATCGACAAGTTCGAGAAAAGGCCATTCGACGAGAAATGGAAAAAGTCATTCAAGCGCGCAAAATTCAGGCCTGTGCGGATGATTGGGATACCAGTGTGGAAGATCTTGCCGATGTTGTGATTGATAGTGCCAAAAAGTAAGTTTTTGTTTGCTTTTGCGTGCATTATTTGTTTTGCAAACAAGAGCATTCCGTTGGCGTATGGTAGTTGCCTGTGCTCAATACACGCGCTTTTTGTTTCGTTTGTGGTGTTCTGTAATTCTTTTCTCGTCGAAACTTCGCGATGTAATCAGATGGGCCAAGAGTGCTGTTTCCGACTCCATGGTCAAAGCAGTTTACAACACTTGGGAAATGGAACGACATCATGCTTCCGAGCGACACCTGTATCCAGAGGTCATTGATGTGCTCAAGCAAATTAAAGAGGAACATCCCGATGCCATTATTGGTGCCATTACGGATGGCCTGGCCAATCCTCTTTTTATGACCTTTACCTTGGCGCCTTTTTTCGATTTTGCGTGCAGCTGGGAAGATGACCAGGGACAGCGCAAAAAGTTCTTTTTGGAATTGGACAAAGCAGCCGGTAATACGGAAGAACTGACTTGGATTTACGATGATGCGCGATACATGTATTCGCAGCTTCGAAAAGCCTCGGACGGAATGTCGCCCAAAAAGACGGATGAACCATTGCAATATCCAGCGACTTACGACGACAGAGTGTGGATCCACGTAGGGGATGATTTGGCTCTAGATGTTGGTGGAAGTGCTGCTTGCGGAGCCAAGACCATTCTAGCCGAACTCGACGAACAGCACTATGGACAGACCGCTAGATTTCGTTTCGATAAGGACAGGGCCCAGCCTTCGTGGTCCATGACGTCCACGGAAGAAATGGATATGCGACGGGAGATGAGGGAAGCAGCAAAAGACAAAGTTGATAGTCGCCTTTTGTTTTTATCCAGATTGCCGGAGGCTATCAACGACATTTTGGATGGGCGTTCGGATCGGACTCAGTAATATCAAAAAATAACAGAAATCGGTAATCCATACAATGAATTAAGCATCGTCTACATGTAGTTTTCACTAAAATTATGTAGCAATGCAATCAATCCATCAAGCACACAACAAATAATGGTTTAGAACAAGAATACAGAGGACACAGCCTTGAATATTATTTGTATCAAATTATAAAGTAATACAATTTTTCCTCAAAAATGATGATTTAATTGAAAACCTTCTTATAGGCGCCCTTGGCGACCTCGACTTTCGTGTTAGTTGTTTTGATCAGGATGACAGCAGAACCATCCTTTTTGATTTCCTCGACAGTGCCATTTCCCTGTTCACAAGTCACTTCATCGCCAACTCTTGCCCATGCACTACCTACAGCAGCCATGGATGCTGCATCCTTTTCATCGACAAGGGCCAACGCATTGTCACTGAATCCAAGCTTATCTGTGATACCGTAAACAACTTTCTCCAAATTCAAAGTGTAGAAGTGCAAAACCTCGACCAATCCAGATTCAATCAAATCCTTGCAAAGTTGCTCTCCAAATTCAACTCCAAAGGATTTAACAGCAGCAGGATCATCCTTGATAGATTCCATCTTGTCATGCAACCACTTTGGAACACGGGTTTTGCAAAACTTTGTCATTTTTGCGAATCCAGGATAGGCGTTGATGCACATTAGACCAGGAACGACGGGGCACATGATTCCCCATTTGCGACAATCGTGAACGAAAGTTTTGAAAGTTTCAACATCAAAGAACATTTGGGTAATGATCAGGTCTGAAGTAACAGTAAGGGGAAAGAAAAAGGCATAGGAAAGTGATGAGCAATGCGTCAGGGAAAGCAAACCAATTCAATTTACTTGACGTGTATTTTACGTACCTGCTCCCGCATCAACCTTTTCCTTCAAGTAGTCCATTTCCTTCTTGTAGTCGGCCTCCAGACAACAGTAAGTCTTTTCGCCAAAGGTTGCACTTCGGGCCATTTCGCGTTCACTCAAAGTGGAAGGGTCGGCGACTTCCGAAATGGCATTGGGGTGGCCTTCGGGGTATCCAGCGACAGAAATTCCAAATTGATCACCAAATGTTTCTCTCATGTATTTGACCAAATCCAACGCACAGGTGAATCCACCTTCGGATGCCTTCCACTCTTCCTCTCCCGCAGGCGGATCTCCACGAAGTGCCACAATATTTCGGATACCTCCGTCCAAGGCTGCCTGGAGTGCTTCGTGAATGGCCTTTTTGGCATCTACCTCTTGTCCATCCTTTTGAATGTTGGTACAAGTCATGTGCAGATTGGAAACATGCCCGGTTTTCTGGGCATGCAAAGCAAGATCCAAGGACAAATTAGCCGTAGATCCACCTGCGCCCCATGTCATATCCGTGAACAATGGGCTCAATGCATCTTTCATACGTTCCATGCGGGCATGGAGATTCTATCGTCACGATGGTGTTGAAAGTAGAAAATTTTAACATTAAAATTCGCACAGATTCGAAATGTCAAAAAAAGGCGGAGAAACGTTCGTCGCTTTAGATACATAGTTCACAAAATTCGTTTTGAGTGCCCCAAAACAAACAAGCTCATTACAACGAAACGAACCTTGACACCATCGTCACTTCGAGGAGGAAAATATTCCAACGAAATGCTGATTTTCTTTCCAGCCTCCTTTCTCTCTTTCAGCAGATCAATAATCTTGCGATCGGGTGTAACAGACATGATGGATTTTAATTGCTTTTCTTCTGGATACTGAGAATTGTAAAGATATTGGACCAAATTGGAAAAATAATATAGGCAACAATGCTTTGATGATGATGAAGATTTTTTAAGAGCTTTCGTCGTACGTGTTTTAAATGATGCTCGACCGTTAAATCTACGGGGAACGTTCCCTGGACGCATACAGTTCTTCATCTCATTTACTCTCAAACCCTAATCTTAGAAATAGCATGTACGTCGTCCGCCACTCTTCTCTCTCCCTGGAAATGATGCTGGAGCGGCGGCTACAAGCACCTTCTTCTCCCAACTCAACCAGACACTCAACCATAGTCGTTGAAAAGCTGAACAATAGTTTCACTCTTAGGAGTATTTTCCACAACATGGCAGCGGCACGGCAAACCACAAAGAAGCTTTTCCAGAATTATCCAACGTTAAAGCAAGGAATAGAGAGAGTCCAGCAAGAGGTTTTTGGATGTGCTCCAAATCTTGGAGTTCGGACGGGCAATCAAAAAGCGAACAAAGCTATGACCGGTGTTTATCTCAATCGATATTATCTCGACCGGATGGATACGTCAGCAAGAAAGGTACGCGGATGCAGCCTCGTGAGACGGATATTTTTCAAGAATATTCTGTGCGCGGGTGTGTAATTTTGAACGTATACGTCTCCATTCGCCGTGATCTGTCCTTCACTCCACACTCATCTTGACTTTTTATGTTGAATAGGTGCATCCCGGCTACATGACAGAATTACAAGAACGAAGAGCACTCAAGAGAGATTTCAACAGGAAAAAGGGAAAGGGTCCACCTAAAAAGGGAGCCGGCAAGAAGAGCAAAAAGTAAACTACTATCTGCTATGGCCTCGTGCCTCATGATGGGCATTGTATTGTGTATTGTGGTTACTTTTTGCGTATTCCTGTCAGAACTTTCGATCAGACGAAGGAACGAAATTGCGGCCCGTTGTAGATCGTAGTGGTGCTGGGTGAGGCGAATACGCTCGATTACGTTGGCATGCTTGCCTCTTTGAATATCTAATATCTACTACTACCTTAAAATTTGATTGAGTATCGAGTAGAAGCATATGTTTGTTCAACTGTGAATCGTTAATGAGAATGAAAGATGCAATCTTCTGCATTCAGTGCATGTGGAGGCATCATAGAGTCTTCCTTGTTGGGTTCAATTGCGGGTTCCATGTTTCGTTCAAAAATACAGATATGCATTTCACAGTGGATAGACTGAAGCAATGGTTGTAGGGTTGGAAAGCACATCTTATCTTTAAAATCAGGACTGCCGCAATAATGCAAATCTTTCATGATTTGAGACAAAACATCTGTGCGGAACTTGTTGGCATCAGTTGTGGGTTGGATATCCTCCACTACTAATATACCACCAGCTTCTATCCTTGGAAACCAAAAGAAGAGACTTTTTGCCATGTGATCAGATAGATGTGAGGCATCTTCTACCACTACCTTCAGTGGTGGTGCACCAGGTCTTTTCATTTTAGTGTCCCAAATCCCCTTGAGAAAATCATAGTCAGTACCACTGCCACAGTGAAGCTTGTTGTTGTCCAAATACTCCTGATATCTAGCATTTTTAGAAGGAAAATTTTCCCATGGCCACTTTCCTTCTGATCTAGGACCTTGCTCAATACAGGCAATTTCGATGCTGTGCATTTCAGCTCTGGGAAGGAATTCTTGAAAAGCATCAAATCCTTTTCCATTATAAAAGCCAATTTCTAGGAATTGAAATGGTTCTGCATCATCACTGGAATATTTTTCTAACCACTTGTTGTAGATGGTATGATAATAATGACCATATCCTTTGCATTTCGGATTCTCTGCCGCCATCTCACCATCCTTGCATCCTGTTAAGTTTGCGGTGCAGGCTGCTCCCAAGACTTTATCGGTTTCATATTTGTACGCTACCATGAGAAAATCTTTTGGTTGGGGTAACAATGATGATTCCATTAATTGGCGACGATTTTCCGGGGCGAATCGACCAACATCATTAGATGGCGGACTGTTCTCTACTACAACGGCTGGTGTTTTGTTGATGTTCTCTGGGAGAGTAGTTGTAGAAACTGCAACAGTTCCAATGACAGCTCCAAATCCTAGACAGAATCCAATGAAAAGGTCTCGCAAGGAATAGGATCGTTGTGCCTCCTCTATCTTATCCTTTCTATCTACGTCGCTCATTATTGTGGTTGTTTTCTTTGCTTTGGAAGTTTCGATGGAATACAAAAAGTGCATTGTTTGTTGTTGCTTGTATTCGGAGTACTCGTGCAGTTCTAGTACTACTACTAGACTACTGTAGTACTGATGGTAGATTCTACTTGAGTAGACTACTGTATTGTATTCTCACCAGTTGGTACTGGCTGTATTAGGTTTGGAGATGCTGATAATATTATTATTATCATTAGCAGGTATTATTATTTTGGTCTTGGTCAAAAAATTCTCGACCCAGTTTGACCGCTGGACAAAACCTGACAAAAATAACACGTCTTACTATTGTTTCACTTCACAGCAAAAATAGTTGTCTATTCGTATTGGCGCCGAATCATATCGGAATCTTACGAATACGAATTCACTTGAATTCAAATAAAAAATGAGGGCACTGCGATCCTGCTGGAGCGCAACATTAATAATTAAGACTCTACTAGCTAGACTAGTGGTAGTAATTTCACACATCACACATACATACTAGTACATCACCACCACCCCTACTTCGTACTGTACAAGTATCCTGCAACCCTCTACAGTAAAACCAGATCAAATTTATTACTAATCTATATTGCATAAGCGATGGTCAAGCAAGGGTCTGTAAAAATCAGAAAGGAGACGCCAAAGCCAGCTCCGAATCATCCAAAATCTAAGAAATCGTTGTGCACCGTTCGCGATGTCGTCATTGGGTTCTTTGCGGGTGCTGGGATCGCGGCGTCCTCTGTCAATTCCAAGCGACAACCTGTAATAGATCGGTCGGTTACAAAATCTGTACCAGTGTCTTCCACAAAAAATACAGCATCAACTATAAGAAGCAGCAGTCCTGCCACGTATTCTCCAGAAGCAAAGCTACCGTTGGAGGTACCTTTCAGCAGCCCTGCGGATCGAACTCCTTTTCCTCTTCCAACTCTGCTTCCAACCGAGGAACGAATTACAGCGGAATCGAGTACTGCTGCGACGGTATCTGATGTGAAAATTTCTACGCATGTAGCTGCTGCTTCCACGGATATCCCAGCCGTCTTTTCGAGTGCCGTAGTAAACAGAACAGTCACTGAGGACGCTGATATCATCTGGAGTACCACACCCAATGCGGGACAACGAAACTTTTTTGAGATTGCAGATCGTATGGGAACTGATAAGGTATGGGGCACGGCGAAATATGCGTTGGGGTGCCAACATGATCCCAGCAAGTGTTACCATCCAGATATGACCAACCGAAAATGTGGAATGATGCCAGGTTTGTCGAACAAAATAATATGACAATAGTATTTCATTGACCAGCGGTGCTTTTTCCGCCGTCGTTTATAGTTTCTATTGCTAAAAGTATTTGGTTACTCATTTTCTTTTACTTCTGCAGGTCACTTTTATGATCAAATTTACAACCGCTGGTTAGGAAAATACTCCATGGATGATGTAAAGCCATTTCAATTTTTGGAAATTGGCTTTTACAATGGGAAAGGATTTGATTCCTACCAAGAGTTTCTCCCCAGAGCTGAAATGCACAGCATTGAGATTGCCTGTATTGAACCTGGACCTAGATCAGAAGGAAAATGGCCATGGGGAAATTTCCCTTCTGGGAATCCTAGATATCAAGAGTATTTGGATGACAACAAGCTTCACTGTGGCGATGGTAGTGATTTTGAATATTTACAGGAAACATGGACAACCAAAATGAAAAGACCTGGTGCACCACCGCTAAAAGTAGTGGTAGAAGATGCCTCACATCTATCTGATCACATGGCAAAAAGTCTCTTCTTTTGGTTTCCTAAGATTGAGCCAGGAGGGATAATGGTTGTTGAGGATGTCCAACCTATTCCGGAAGCCAATAATTTTAGATTGCATGTAGTACCACAAGTTCTCAAAGACCTTCACTACTGTGGAAGCCCAACATTTCAAGACAAAGCATGCTTTCCAACCATTTGGCCACTTTTGCAGAGTGTTCATTGTGAAATGCATATTTGTGTGTTTGAGAGGAACAATGAGCCTGCTGTTGAATATACCACCAAGGATTTGTCATTTCCCCCTCCGCATGCCCTGCATTCGGAGGAATGTTTGTTGCGAGCACACAATTAATGATGAACCCGAGAACAGATTGGTTTTGGAAGTCTCGGGCAATGTACAATGCACATTGAAAATGAACAGTAGACAGGAACGAAGTACTATAACCCATGTAATTAACTCTGTAGTGAATATTTTTTCTCCAAATGGTGTATACATTTACTAGGCGTGTTTCCATTGTACCAACTGTTCTTCCTTGAAACCCAATCCCAACCCACTCCTACGGACATTGTCTTCACCTTCTGCTCCAAGCTGATAGGCAGGACTCATGGTTTGGCAATCCGGGCAAACTACCAATTCAGCATCTTCAACACAATACAACTGAATTGAACACCCCAAGCATTCCGTTTTAGCGATACGATTGAGAGCGATTGCTTCCCACGTTTCTTCCGATCCACGAAAAGGCATGGAGACTCCTGGCGAGACTTCAATTTGCATAGGTGCCAATCGATGGCCACTAACAGCTAGGTTTTGTGAATACAAGTCGGAGGCTAGGCCACCTCCTCCCCCTGACCCGTCGTAGGCCTCTGAAGTTCGACTGTTAGAGCTTTGGAGGCGCTGAACTGGATTGCGCTGTCCACCGCCAGGCGCCGGTGATCGATGCGGCATTTGTGAAGGATTCATTTGCGGAGATTGCTGGTGATGCTGATGACGATATGCATTCATTCGTCGGCAGTACTCTTCCTCATCCCGATCGAGCATTTCATCGTCGAGCGTTGGCTCGATTTCCCGTCCCTCCCAATTGGTGGGAAATTCGATAGACTCAACCGGTCCTTTTAGTCGCTGAGGATGATGGTCGGAATAATTTTGCCGTGGCGGTGCTGGTTGTTGGTGGCGACGATCGTGGTCACGACCGCGATCCAAATGTTGATATTGATCCAACCCGGCGTCATTGGGCGGGCGGTATCGATCCCGGTGACCGTACTGTCGATCTCCGCCAGACCGATGCTGGTGCAGTTGCGAAGAATGACGACGGTCGTCGTATTCACGTGTTTGTGATCGTGAAGAGGGCAGTGACTTCTCTGCAGACGATGGCATAGGCTGTACAGGCGTTCCATCACCACCATCTACGAGACCACTCTCCATTTCTAAATTGTGAATCGCTTCTGCAAGCGACATCCCGTGTCGCGTTATTCCGTTACTATCATTGTTGAGGTGTGACGGACTTAAATGTTCGTTTGCGCGGTCATTGTTTGCCGGCCGCACAGATTGATAATACCGATCCCTGCTCGAATCGTTTTTGCGCATCTCGTCAACAGTCATATTGCGATGACGTTCGTGGTGATCAGATTCCACATGTAAATTGTCAGGGTGGTGAAAGGCATCACGAGAATGCCGAAGACTGCCTTTATTTTGTTCATCTGCTAAAAAATTGTGGCTGTTCGATGCATTTCTGGGCACTTCGAGTTCGAGTGGTACATCAGGTCCATAGTCGCGCGATGATTGTGGTGGATGAGGCTGGTGTTGGTGCTGAGGATAGTGCTGTGGGCGGTATTGTCGATCTTCTCGTCCGTTTCTGTTGTTATCCTCCCCGTACAAGTATCTGTCTTCGTCTACTCCTCGTCTTCTACTGCCCATGTCACTATATGGCTCATAGTTTCGTTGTCGGTGATGGTCATAGGGCGGCTGCTGCTGGTGATGGGCCTGGGATAGAGATTCGCGACCCATCCTATGTAAGGAATCCTTACTGCCGTTGCGATGGCATCGGCTACTCGATTGGTTGCCTTGACTATTATTCCGTTGTGGATCGTAGAGACCACGTCGATACTCATCCCCATATCCTCTGCTACCTCTGCTTATTTGTCTATTACTGTAGGAGGTAGGTGGTCCCAAGTCTTCGCCTGTCGCTCTCGGCGTGGTTGCATTACTTGTAGGTCTCGGGGAAGTAGATTGTCTACTGGCAGTAGTAGAAAGCCTAATAGTATTACTGCACGTGGGACCAACAGATGGCACAGGAGGCTGAGGAGTTTGCAACTGATATTTTTCTTCTTCCAATAACTTAACAAAGGCGGCATTCTCCTCGGCTCTCCGCCGTTGTAGCTCCCTTTCTTCTTCCGTCATGCTTGGTCGGGAATCTCCCACCGATAACGTCGACGGATACATGGCATGTTGTTGCGGAGTTGTGGGATGAAGATGGTAGTTCTGCAGATAATTCCTACCAGAAGGATAGGCGTGTCGCTGGTGATTGTCACTGTAGTTTTGTTGGCGGTCTTGAAAGTTAGTATTAGTATGCTGGTCTTGACTGTTGGTGCTCTGGTGTTGAGCATGGTTGCGACTGCCATCGTGAGATAAGCTGGAGGATACATCTGGCGTCGTCGCTCGATGCCGCGGACTGCTTGGTGTATGGTTGCTAACAGTCAACGCATTTTCGGGATCGTCCGAAGTACGAGGCGAAGTGCCAGAAGATTCCACTTCCGGCATATCAGCAAATCGCTGGTCGCATTGAGGTTGCTGCTGCTGCTTTTGCTGCTGCTGATGATGATGATGAGCCTGCATCGCGATCCCCGACCAATTCCAAAAACCGGTATTATTGAGCTGAAGTCAATGAAAGTAATGACCCAGATTTCTATTTAACCTAGCCGTAAGGCAAACACACAAAGCCGTGCTGTGTGGGTGTCACAACAGTCACACGGGTGCGTGCACACTCCTCTTGGTTTTGCTGGAGGCTTTCTTTTGGATTGCAGCAGTGTGCTGTGCAGTTTGCAGGAAGTGGTAACAAAAAAGAGCCTTCTTCTCTGCGTTCAGTGGACTTAACTTACACTAGAATCCTACTAGTAGTAGACCCTACTGCTAGTAGTAGTCACGACAAAAATATCTGTAATTTATTGGGGCTTCCTTGTGGATGGGAGCAGCTTGCTGAGCAGGAAACGATCGAAGCAAAATGAATAATACAGTCTGTACAAACAAGCTCAGCCAACCTACTAAAGTGCTACTACGGCCGGTACTACAAAACTAGTACTAGCTAGACTAGCTAGTAGACCTACACGACGTACTTCGACAAAAGGAACGGAAAGGGTCACTCGCGGGCACGCACTCTTCACATCCCAGTGCTAAGATACTGTGATCTGGTACTACCTGGTACATGTTAGTAGCGCTACGTAGCTAGAAAGTGCGGGATAGTACGATCAAGTGCGCGATCTAAATTTTGGCGCGACCTGGTGGCTCTTAATCCTTTTGTGTCGTAGTGATTACTCCTTTTCAAGCTTTGGCTTTAATAGTTTCTGTTTCGCAACTATTGGTGAGAAGGTACCTGGTAACGTGAAACAGTCTACTAGCTACTACTAGTAGTAGTCTACTACCGTACTAAGCTAAAGCAGCAGTTGTTGTCCTCTTCTTCACATACTTGGTCGTAGCTAGAAGTAGTACTAATACTAATACTAGCGCTTGTATCATTATTATTACTAGTAATAGTAATAGTCTAGTATTACGAGTATTATCGATTGTGCTCGATCAACCATCGAGCCCTTTAAATTTATTTCATCCTTCAGCGAGTGCCTCTAAAACTTTGCTCAATGAAGGGATAAGATTTTTCTGCTGCGGTACGGCTCATGGGACAGAAAAGAAAGAGGTCTGTGAAGGAGCGCCACATACTGGAATTTTTTGGTAGAACAATATTCATCACCTGATTGTGGCTTGTGGCTTGTGGCTTGTGGCTTGTGGCACACGCATACTGTATTATTCAACCATGCCTGCAACGCCATCAGCGTCACGAGAGCCGACGCGAGGTGTCCGTCGAGATAATTCCATTCAGCTGGATCAAGTATTCAATGATGGTAGTCGCAAGTTACAGGACAAACCTACCGAACCCCGGCATTACTATCCTGAAACTGCCACTTCCTGTACCGACGAATCCATTATCCCTCGTAGATCTCATCGAAGTCGCGCAATTCGAACAGCATCTCGCAGCAGCTTGAAAAATCAGTTAAACAAATCGCTTCCTCTGTCTTACAGTACTCATGCCAGTCATGAGCGTCGTCACGGTGCTGAACTAATGGCGATGGCGACTGAAGACCAGTCTATTATTTCGAATTCATCCTCTCGGAGGAGTGGGGTGAGGAGAGGAAGACACTGTTTGGCATCGAATTCAACTCGGAGAAGCATTCGATCAAATATGTCGCATAATTCGTTAAGCATTTTGGGAGGGAACGCCGATGATGTTGAAAAGGAAGAGGGCCCGCTGTCCATGTCGGAACCAGCCCATAATATTATTCCCAACAGGAAAATGGGAGGTCCACCTAGAACCAGCTCCAGATTATCTGACCGAGTAAGGGGCGGTAACCGAAGAAACGATACCGAGGATTGTACCGTCGATACAACGCCTTCTCGGATGAGCCACAGTAGTAGAATTTCCGCACGGAAACAACGAGCTGCTGGTGCTGCTGCCGCTCTTGTTGCTGCTGATGGAGGACGTCCAAGTGGAACAGCTATTCATAATGCCGACAAGGCGAATTTAGCAGGCCAAACAAGCCGACAAAACGAGCACAGATCTAGGAAAATGGAAGCTAGATCAAAAATTCGCAATCCAAAGACCAGATCTCATCGATCAAAGGCCGACGATTCCGCTTCAACCAGCATGCACGAAACCAGTAGTCGAAATGATGATCACAACAGCTTGATAGAATCTACTAGACGTCAACGACGAATTCACGATCATAGCCGACGAAAGCCCCGGCATCAGTCTTCGAATGAAGAGAAGGATAATATGGAGCACAGAGGCGTTGCAAATCAAATGATAGATGGCAGTCGTCCCAGTCGAAAATCGAGGTCGCAGCTGTCATCGCCCGTTACAGCAGAAGTTAATGACAACTCGGTAAAGGAAGAAAAGCAAGATCTTCGGATTACCAGTGAATACGGGGATGAAAGTTTTAAGCGTAGATCACGTCGGCCCGGTCGCAAGCATCATAGCAAGGATACAGAGAATGGAAGCAAAGTAATGATAGATGGTAGTAGTGCCAGTGCTGGTGGACGGAGACGGCGGACAGTTCGAAACACACGGGATGACCGACAGCCATCGAATCTTTCACGAAGCGAAAGTGGAGAATCCGCTAGTGGGAGACAAATACAACGTCACCGAAGTGGTTCCTTATCAGGAAGCTCTCGCAGTCGATTGCCGAAAAAAGGGGCTTCGTGGGGTAGCAGCAGTAGATCACATCAAAATGTCGTGGCCAAAGCCACCGCAGCTGCTGCAGCCGACCCTAATAAGCGCCAATCACCACGCAAGGAGGTAGCGAAAACAGTGATAGAGGATGCCAAGACACGATCCTTAGAACGGCGCCAAAGAAAAAAGCTGACCCCAGCTGTTATACAAGAGCCAGAAACATCAACAGGACGCCACCGTAGTTCCATGAAAGATGGAAGTCGATTGTCACAAACCTCCCGTCTCTCAAGCTCTCATCGCACCAATGAAATGTCAAAACAAGACGACTCTAAGAAGTGGTGTGAAAACATTGTTGTGTCGTCGGGAGACGACAAGAGTTTTGATTTCAAAAGCAAAGCTGATGACGACAACCAATCTTTTTTGGTTGTGGAAAGTGGCGATGACAATGCATCTGATGTCTCGTCGATTGCGCGATCCCACAATGATGACGATGTTGATGATGACGACGATGACGACGACGATGAGGGCAGTCTAAGTGATTTTGCGAATTTTGATGTATTTGGAGATGGCATGTCCAATGATGGCGTAGGCGATGTTTTGCAGTTCGATCCTACCCAGCTTGGTAACGTTCAAAGAGTGAAGCAGATCACTTCCGAGAAGAAAGATTACGACATGGGCGGTCAGACGGGACACATTGCCGAAATTGTGGATCCAGTATTCATTCAGCAAGCTTCTGCTGGAAAATCTGCTCCCTTATTCAGCCTCTTCGATGACGCCGATGGTGCTTATCACGACGACGACGACGACGAACGTGAACTGATGAAAGAAGAGGGGATGGAAGATAACATTTCTTCGGTAAGTCATCGTCGTAAGTCTCTCTTTCGCAGAATGGGCCGTAGGAAATCAGATGAAGATGATAATGTTGACGATTCTCCTCGGAACATTATAAATCCGTCGACACTGGGTTACGAAGATCCAGCCGAGATGAAGGAGAAGACATCTATTACCCAAATTGCTCAAAAAGCCAGCGGATACATTCAAAAAATGATGAACGCGTCCACCACCTCCGGCTTTTCTGAGGTTCTGGATGACGACGATGAATCTTACCAGTACGTATCCAATACGACGGACAAGAAAGTCAAGGGTTTTAAGGGTCTGTTTCTCAAAAGAGGCTCTAAGGACAAGAATGCCGCCGATGGTGGCCTTTTAATGAATGGGAACCATCAAATTGGGAGCTGCAGCGATAGTAGTTTGAACAATAGTGCTCTTTTTAAAACCTAACAAGTACGAGTAGTACTCGAGTACTCCATACTAAAGTAAAATGTTTGACTCATAAGACAAGTAGACCTGCTACTACTAGTCTACTACTACTACTCTAGTAGAGCTACGAGTAGTCTACTACTTTCTCCGTAATCAAAAGCATGCAGATGTAGGGTTCAACGGACCTTTTCATGAAAGTAGACCTACTCTAGTACTAGAACGCAACATCGTAGCTTTTTTATCCCTACCCCTGAAAGTGAGGCGAGGAGCTCATGACCAAATCTTTGGGATATCTGGCGAACCTCACAGCGACGAGGCGTACCAGAGTATGATGGTGGCGTCTGGCGTCTGGCGCCCGCCATAACGCTCATTGTGTGCCTTTAACTCAAGCAAGAAGTCAATAATAGTACTGCTAGCAATAGTCTAGTTAGAGTAGCTTTTCGAATTGATCTTCCCACAGATAACAAAAGAAGATCTTGCCTTAATTCAAACGCGTACTCAATCTCACAAGGCAGCAGAAGGGAGCAACAATGGAAGATGACTTATTCCAGTCATTAGGCGGAAGCCTGATGAAAGATCTCTTGGCCGATCTTCAGGGCGACGAAGGAGACGGTGATGGTTGGTTGAGCCTGGAACAACTCGAAAAGGAATTATCGACCCTCGATGATGGAGGTGCTTCTGGTAATGCTCCTGTTTCGATAGCATCTTTGTCCATGCCTCCGCTTCCTGAGCATCCCACTTCAGCAGCGAGTATGGTGGTGACTGGTCAGCAGCAGTTTCTGCAACAACAAGCCCAACAACCGCAAACACAGCCACAAGCAGTTCATGGTGTAGGCTTGTTGGGAGATGTCACCGTTACAACGGCCCCAGCTGATGCTTGGAAGGAATCGCTGCAAAAGTTTACTGCCTTGTCATTGGCGGGAGACTTTCTGGCGGCCGATTCTGTCCGCAAACAGCAACAGACGGCGGTACCTCCTCCTGCGAAATTGCCACCGGGCTTCATGGCGGAAGCTGAAGATTACGATGCTACTGAAAAGGCTACCGTCAAGCCACCTCCTGGATTAGCCGACGGTACTCCTGGGGAAATTCCAGAGGAGGAGGAGGAAGATGACAAGAAGCGCGAGGAACAAGCTCGTATCGCCGCGGCCTCCTTGTTGCCCAGAGCTGCAGCTCCTCCTCCTATCCCTGCCAGAACTGGAATGCCGAAAACACCCGCCAATTCGAGTGTAGTGGATCTGCCACCCCGGACACCTCGCAATTCAGTTGTTGTCCAATCAGCCCAAGCTGCTGCGAGTGTCAAACGGAAGGCATCAGGTGGGATCGAACAAGACGTTCCCACAATGGGTAGTGTACAGATTCTCAAAAAAGAAAGCACCCAACACGTAGCCAAAACACAGCCATCTAGTCAGCAGGTCGAATTAGCTGGTTCTCGAGGACAAGGACCTCCCCAAGGAATGCCGATGATGCCATACGGGGTACCGATGATGAATCAACCCCAGGGCATGCCTGTGCACCCCGGTATGCATCCGGGTATGCATCCACCTATGCAGATGACGGGTCCTCACCAAGGATTCCCGGTTGGTTTGCCGGCACTCGGAGGACCCGCTTGGCAGTCTGGTCCTCGTCCTCTTCCACCGCAACCAATGAAAATCTTTTGCAATCCTCTTCCAAATGCGCCTCCTGTTCCAGCTCAAATTTTAGAAAGTCGGTACATGAAGTCAAGAGACATTGCCTACATTATTCATTCTATTATGAAGCCCGTTCTCATGTCAGGAATCTCGGAACATGATTATGATATCCAGCTTTTGCACCGACAGAGTGGGGGGCGTCCAGCTGGGCCTCGTCCTCGTCCACAACAAAACCACAATAACAAGGTCAGCAAGAACAAAAAGCAGGATGACATTGATCCCACCCTCGATGCCTTGTCGCGAGAAATGCTGATCCGAGAAAAGAAAACCAAGGAATGGGCAGCCAAAAAATCGGCACTCGGAGTTTTGCCCAAGAGCAATGTTGCCCGTCCAAGAGCTCTCATTGCCAGTCCTGTCATTTCCCAAGCCACCAAGGAGAATTCCGAGAGTGCTTCGGAACAGAAGCAGCGAGCTCGATTGTGGAAGGCACGTATTTACTGCGATCAAGCGTATCAGGCCTACTTAGATGTGATGGATATTTGGGCCAAGGCAAAGCCGGGAACCGTCCCTCCACAAGTACACGCTCCTCTCATTCGTTTGATGAAGTGTTTGGGTTTAACAGGAGGATCGGCTCCATTAGAGGATGACAAGGCTGGTTCAATGCCCGGAAAAGAGTACAAGGTAGATGCTCAAGTATTGCAACTCTTTCTGAAACTGAGCAAGGGACGCACTTTGTTTGCCAGAATTGTGGAACAAGCCCTACTGCCACCCAGTGCTATCCAAGCTGTCATGCCAGCTTCAATGGATTATTTGTACAATAATATACCTCTCACAGGCGATGGTAGTAATGGTATGACAGGAGAGCCACTGGGAGATATTACAGACGACCGTTGCTTTCGTGCCATCTCGGGTGTAATTCGAACCCTGCCTTCTCTTTCGGGAGAATCTATCTTACAGTCAGCTGAAGTGATGAAGGCGAACGCTGAAGCTGCTTTGTCGTCCACCTCTCGTATGGAATGTTTGCATGCTTTGTTGCAGCGCGGAAATGACATGTCTAGTAGTTCAAATTCTGCGTCCGACGATTTCAAAACGCACTGGAAGGAAACGGAAACTGCGTTTTTGAATATTCTCACGGGGATGTAAGAGCAAACAATAACAGAAACAAAAGGAAATAAATTATACTCGTGTTGTTACACTAGTTTCTGTTCAAAACTAGTTGTATAATATTACTGGGTAGTACCACCCAAAAGATATCGAATTGGCGGCCGGCCACTTCTGGCAGAAATGGACAGCGTATACGCTCCCATGCGATCAAACAGAAGCCAGTCGCCAACCTGTAACAGTGGAAGATCTGTTTTGCTGACAATATCATAATCTTTGCCTGACGGTCCATGGACTACACTAGGCATGAGTGCTGTTGACGACGATGAGGCAGGCTGGGAGAGTCGCAATGGCACGGGACAAAATTCCTCGCCACACAAGAGTACATCTTTAAATACGCCTTGCACCCCCTGTGCAATAGTGTAGTGCATACACTCTAGTCCTTCCGCATCTTGGCGTTTTTCTGTTCGGTAGATGCGACTACACAAGGTAAAGGCAGCCTCCACAAAATAGCGACCAGGTTCGGAAATGATCTGCACCTGTCGCTGACTGTGACCGTACGTATCATCATGTCCACCAGTACTACCCTGATTAGGCAATAGTTCGTTCAACAGTGGATTAATGACATTTGCAATCTTGGCAGCAGTTTCCAGAGTTTCGTCTATTTCTGGTTGTTGTTTCGTATTCGACAGAGCCGTCCCTACACCTGAAAACCGTTCGCACTCTCCCGTCCAACCATCGCGGCCGGGAAATCCGCCGCCGATATCCAGCAGCCAACACTTTTTTGCGTTTGCTGTTGGTACTGCTGCCATTTGAATGGAATCGATCATATCCATGGCCTCCTTAGCGAGTCGAATGGCATTGGTATAAGCCAAAGGATCATGGCAACCAGATCCACAATGAAAGCTCACACCAATGATCGGTAGTTGCAATTGCATGGCAAGCTCGGTCAATTGTTGGATACGATGCAAGATGGGTGGTGCTCCAAATTTTTCTCCAAGTGGGACGGTGGAACCTTCGTCAGGAACCAACAATCGTACGATCATTTCAGGTTGTCGTGGTGGGATTGCCGATAATGATTTTTTTTGCACTTGTTTGTACTTTTGATAGGCTCGGAAAATTTTGTGCAACTCTTCTTCTCCGTCAAAGGTAAAAGCTGAAATGCCCAGTCGCAAACTTTGTTCTAGGTCGTGTTCAGCGCGTTGTGGATTGGCATAAACGATCAAGTGTGGATTGCCATTTGGATGGCAGGATGGAGTTGTGGTAGATTGCAAGGCAAGCGTAATTTCACTCACCGAGGCACAATCAAAACCAGCCGCTTGATTGGTTAGGCCGAGGACTTTTGTGATATTTTGTGTTTGTGTGTGTGCAACGTTAGAAAGCGATTAGAAACAAGGAAACAATTAAGTCAAGGGTTTATACAAAACATTCAAGAACAAACAAGAAAGGAGCGCATTGAAAAAATGAGCTCACTCCAACTCCAACAGAATAATATCATATTCTTTAATTGTCGTACCTGCTGCTACCATGGGATCAGGATTGCACTTGAGTGCATAAAATGGTTTTATGCGAGGAAACAAGTGTCGCCAGGCCACCAATTTTTGTGCCACCACATTCATATCGCACATGACAAAACCATCGTCAAGGGCATCTTCAATGTCATTGCTGCAGCTGCTGCAGCTGCTGTGTACGTCAGTGCAGTCATCTTTGATACGCACACTCTCTTGTTCCAGACACTTTATTTGCCATTCGGCACACATCTTGAGATCCTTCACGTGAGATGGAATTACTTGGACAGGTTCGGGCAAAGGCCCTCTTGAGGAGGGGAAGGAGGAGGACGATAGTTCGCTGACTGCATTGTCGTCGAGGAGAGTGTGGTGTTGAAACACACACTCTTTTGGAATGCTAGTGTCCACGCAGCTTATTAAGCCAATCTTTTTGGATTCTGTCATTGATGTAAGCAGCTTTGCAGGGTAAGTAAGGGCTTTGTGTTGCTTGGCCGCGTGAAAATAGGCACTGTGAGGTATCCAGAAGAAGAACCAAAAGGCCGATAGATAATAGACGATTGAGTCAAAATAAATGAATATTAGCTCTGTAATTGTAGTATTACGACGTCTTGACTACTACTACTACTACTACTAGTAGTAGTACTACTACTAGCTAGAGTAGTACTCTACTCTAGTAGTAGATTAGCTGGCAGTAGCTAGCTAGCTAGAGTACTTAGTAGCTACTCTAGCTAGTAGTAGTAGATCTACTACTAGTAGCTACTGTACTAGCTAGCTAGTAGTAGCTACTACTACTAGCTAGTAGTAGTAGCAGGAGGTCTCCTCTAGCTACTAGTAGCTACCCTGGTACTCTACTACTACCGTAGGAGTAGTACTAGAGTACTCTAGTCTACTCTACTAGTAATACTGTAGCTAGTAGGTAGAGTACGTAGCTCTAGCTAGGCAGTAGTAGACCTAGTACTGGTAGTATCATGTATGGTAGTAGTGGTATTTGCTTGCTTGGTGGCTGATTTGGATCGCATGAGGAAAAAAAAACTTCCTCAGACATTTAACTTTATCCCTATATAATAAAGTAGAAAATGACTTGCCAACTCGCTTCAATCTGAAAACAACGACCGCAACTGACAACACGCCCCACGTCCAGCCAGAGCATTATTTTTTTAATCACGAAAAACAAGCATCAACAAGCATCAAACTACTGCAAGCACGAGGCAACAGCATTTGGCCAGCGCCTCCCTCTACTTGTTCTTTCTTGACCGTGGCTGCGTTAATATCACAGGTAGTTCATAGGTGAGCCAAATAACGTTTCTACCTCCATTGATGAGAGACAGGAGAAGAGACTCACTGAAGTAATAGTAGTGTGTTGTGTCTGTGGTCTACTATGGTCTATTCGATTGAGATTTTCGTTGAATCGCTAGCCGACAAACCCACCCAGTCAATTTCTACTGCACCCTATCATAGTGCCAAGCCGCTGAAGGTCAGATTACATCCATTTTATCTCAAGACAGGCGGTAGTGGAGAGGAGATGGCCGCGGTCTTTTGATTTTTCATCGACTACTCGTGATCAGTAAAAGTTCTTTAATCTGAATATTTTGATTGGCTAATTTCTCCGCGTCAATTATGTCTCTGAGTGCCGCTTCCATTTCCCCCCTTTGTCATCCTTTAAAAAGCAAAACTGATGCTAACCCACTCTCTCTCCTCCCATCCAATGTCTTCTCCTTTCTAAAACTACACCAATCTCACAAAGACAGTCTATACAACGAATTGCAAGTTAACTTTTATTGATAGTATGGAACATTTATCCGTGCTGGAATCTCGCGGCTTGTCCCCACCGCAGCTGGAACAACATCTTCGTTCCAATTTGACATTTGGGCCAAGTGCCGCTACTACTAGCCGCAGACCCGACGCTCAACAACAATCTGCTTCGTCGCCTTTCTTGTCAACCCTCAGACCCCACCATTCTCCTCCTGCAGTTTTGTTTCGACAAATCGACCCTCCTGCTGCATCGGATACTAGTCCAGACCCTCCTGCTTTTGGTCCTACGGCTGGCACCATGCCACCAGACAACTATAGACCTGATGCATTGGTACACCTTCGGGCTGTTTCGAGAGCAGAACGTGCTCTTCCCGAAGGACCTGGAAGCGAAGAGGAAGAAGCCAGACAACAGCGACAACGACAACAAGAAGCTGAACAGACGGTGCAACGAATATCGATCCGCAGCAGGAAGCGTGCTCCTACGCCTCGTGTTGCCTCCATTTCATCGGAAGAGGATGCTCCTCCAGTTGCCAAGCGAGCTAAGCGAGGCAACCTCAAGAATTCCCCTTCTACGCACCGGGCCACATCCAAGAAATCTATTCCTTCTCGTCGTGGCAAAGGCAAACTTAAAAAAGAACAGGATGATGAAGTGGAAGATGCCAAACCTGCTGCCGTCGATCAAGTTACTGCAAGCTGTTGTATTTGCATGGAAGAACCCAAACCACTCGATTTAGCCAAAATTAATGGCTGCGCGCACTTGTTTTGCTTTGAATGCATTGAAAAGTGGTCAGAGCGAGAAAACTCGTGTCCTTTGTGCAAGACTCGGTTTGCCAAGATTGATCGCGTTAACAAGATGAAGCGACAGAAAGGTTGCAAGAATACCAAAAAAGTTAAGAACAGAGACCAGCGTTCAGAAATTGCTCCAGGAACAGCGCTTGAGGGACTCTTGGCCAGCTTTGCGTCAAGTGCCAATTTTAATCCCAATTTGGCCCGTTTCCTGGCAGGCATGAATCCACCCGGAGGTCGTCCTTTTGTAATGCCCGCTTCTTCTGCCGCAAGATCATCAGCAGCTCGTCGCAACAGTGCGGTCCGTCGAAGAGTACGCGCTGGTCAAGCACAAGTTTTACAGTATCACTCGGGCGAAGATAGTTCTGACGGTGAAGATTCGCTCGATAGATTGGCCAGAGGAGCCTATTCCATACCGTCGGTGCCATCCATTGCCGAGCTGTTTCATCACTTTCCCGTGGGTGCTGGCTCTCGTGGAATGGCCCATGCTCACGGACTTCGTTTTATGAATTCTGCGGCTGGCGCTCATGCTGCCTTTGGTCGGGCCGCACCTCGATCCTACGCCACGAATTCCAACGATCAAAATGCTGGTCGCGGAGCCGAGAATCCGCTTGAAATTGCCGATTCGGACAGTGATGTGGTCGAAATCGACGATGAAGATGATGATGATGATGTCGAAATTGTTTCCCCGACACCACCACGTCGTCACCAAACGTCGAACAGCCACCTGTTTTCATAATTCACAAATAAGAACAGCATCAATTATTGCCAAAATCGTTGACCTCAATGAGTTTTGGTTGATATGTCATCACTGACAGGCTCCTGCAAACTTTTTTATGGAGCTGGCTACAAAAAGTAAAGAAATAGTAATGAATAGAGGTTAAAAACCGTATCAATTACTCGAATATTGTTGCTCTAGAATTAGCGGAAGCAAGTTGACTCGCACTTTTTTGTAGAAATTCATTGGAGGAAGAACAGTACTCGGAATATGTATTGAAGCTGATAGACCATTCAAAGAACAAGGCAGTAGCCTTGCAATGTGTACAGGTGCCATCGGGCCTTTGACGTATTATTGGAATCACGATTAGTCAGAGGTCTCGGCTTCTGAATGAAACATGGAACTTTCGGTACACACCCTCGAGTCTCTAAAAAGTGCTCTTTGGGGTATGCTGGGCTCCATTTTTGTTCGCCGGTGCAAGTATCAAACAAGGCCCAATGGATTTTTTTAGAAGGCAGTGCAATCACATCCCTTTAAGATACAGCGCTTATTCGTCTTGCACTCCGCAATGTACTGTATCTGCACTTTTTGATAATTTTGACATCAGGTCATCGAAAACACGAAGAATGACAGCGACGACAACTCCTATGCAAACATCCCGGCAAATACATCAACGAGAGTAGAAGCTCTTCGCAGAGCACAATTTTTTGGATGCAGAACACTGGGCGCTCTTACTCCGAACGGCACTTTTTTCGTTCAAATCCTGAAAGTAGGTGGACTCGGAGTCGTGCAATCCTTTCGCGATGAAGAAGCGCTGAGTTTATTAAGCCACGATTATCGGATGTGGCACGACGGTTGCAACGGGTGTATATAGTGCTGCTATTCGGGTGTATTCATTGATGGTTTCCTCAAGGTCGAGAGACAAGCAGATGTGTAGTTTTTCTCTCCAAGCTCTCTAAATCTGCAGATAAGCATGACTGAAATTTTAATTTCAATTTTGAATGTGCTGAAAAATCCCCGAGTATAGCCTTCCTCAAATTTGACACAAGGCGCAGCACACGCTTTAGACACTGGAATAATGTGGGCCTTTGGCTATAAATATTTGCACTCGCTTCACTTTTGGAATATTCTACTGGTCTATTAAAAAGGAGCCCATGTCAGCATGCCACAGGAAAGGAAGAATACTGTTGCTATGCATTTAGTTGACCAGTAGGTGTGATTTTTTAAAAAGCGATGAACAAGCATGCTGAAGTGCTGTATGGACATGATGCACGTAGAAAATTTGTTCTGTTTTGGAGCAGCCGATCAATAGCTCGAAGCTTTCAAGATTGATACATCATGCAATCGCCTCAGGAAAAGACTGACCGAGGAGACGTTTCATAAGAGACTCTTTGAACGTAATTGTCTATGTCTTGGCAAGAAGACATGCTTAAGAGATCACCATTATTGACGCCGCCGGAAACACCATGATGGAGTCTGTTGGCAAGCATGTGATATACTTCCGATCGCAGGTCGGCAATATCATCCTCAAATTCCACCATTCCAGCCCGCTCTATAAGTTCGTATCCAAAGTCAAGGGAATACTTTAAGCTCTCGAGTGCATTGAGAATACCTGCCATGGCCAAGACTGATTTCTTCACGCTCACGAAGCGATAATCTTGCAAGACCATGTCCATTTGCGCCTTGGCCAGGTAGTAGACGGTTAATCGCATAGTCACGGGAAGTATTTCTATTGATACCAATGCCAAAATCTGTCTCACAAAGGTCATTGATGTTGGTGGGTTCATCCGCCATTGCAATGATTGCAACAAACTCATTTCCATGTCTTCGATTTGACCTTTGGTGTAGGCACTACGGCTGAGTTTCGAAAAGACCCCGGGAGTCATGGTTATTGACTCGTGTATTTTAATTGCCAGATATAAACTGGTGACGAAGACAAGCTGAAAAACAGGACGCTGGCGAAGGGCCTGTGCTCCATGAGCTGTCTGCAGGTAGCGATCAAAGTAGGAGAGAGCATACTCGGCGGTTTCTCGTTGACAATCGGCCAAATCCAAAATTTGATAGGACCAATTTACCATGATCTCTCGGAACGATCGGTTGAGGGAGAGTTCATTAGCGTCCAGTAACTGAGGATTGCAGGACGTGGAGCAATCCATGCTATCCTGCAAGAGGTAGTCTCTGCAATGATAGAACTTTTCCTCTTGAGCTTGAAGGGCCTCCAAAGGTAGGAGAATCGTGGAGGAATTGGGGATTGATGCATCCATGGCAGAGTCCATTGTAATATAAAATTCTAGTTACAATGAAAATATGCCAGATAATTTTCAAAAGTGATAATGTTGTGGTGGTTCAGAAAATCTTTTCATAAAAGGAGAAAGAAAGATCTTCCATCTTTCTAGATCTTGGATGAGTGGATCAGATTTTACGCGTTGTCCTTCACGGACATCCTAACCTTATCTTTATCTTTTATTCCCGTTCGAACCAGATAGATGAAGATCCGAAGAATAGGGCCTAATCAACCGCTCTACTACTAGTAGTAGGAGGTGTAGTAGGATACTCAAGGACAAAAGAGTACCTTCTCCCATTATTAGTAGCTAGAGCTAAAGGTCAGCTAACATTGCAGGAACTCAAGAGTCACAGCTGTCTCCTGCCGAAAAGAGGTGGAGGTTACAACATGTATCAGAGGTGCACCGCACAAACCGACTCTCTTCATGCAACAAGTTTCTGGCGGCAGCGAACCAACAGCAAAAATGGCTTGATACTGTGTTTCCTTGGAATTGTCCACCCATGTCAGTGCTTGAATATTGCCTATGTATCTCCTAGCTCACCAGCTGATACCTGTACTCAAAATACTGCAGGCTACTCGTACTACGGTAGCAAGCATTTAGAACTGAAATAATTAGGAAACATATGATACCGAGTTCTGGATGGCTACATGGATACGGTACACATACTACGTACAGTACCTGGTAGTACGGGTAATTTGTAGTAGTAGTGGCGCCTGTCCCATTCACGAGCCTCTGCCGATCTCCCGTGACAACCTTTAAATCCAAAAAGGCTGGACGGGATCCAGGCAGGACTGGATATGGTCTTGGATTTGAAAATCGAACATCCGGCACAGAATAATAAGAATGGTCACCCGCGTAGCTACAAATTTTGGATGATCTTGGGCGGGGATAGCAAGTAGAAATTAAATGAGAAGACGGTGCAAAGGGCACGTCTAGCTAGCTAGAGAAAGTATCAGCTAAAGTTTGGTTCTATGTAGATAGACGAAGTCCTGCATACTTTTGTAGGCAGCAGTGCATTCTATAGATATAGTGTCCATCAAGGATCTTTCGTATTCCTTAGTATCCATTCTGTACATGGACAGTGCGAGGAGAATGGTGGCCAGAAGGCGTCATCTCTTCATCTTCTTGATAATGACGAACCGCTTCGTATCCCAAGACCAACCCTCCATCTGTCGCTGGAATCGTCTTCGAACTTCTGGATGCTGCCAAACTTGCATCAGCAGCTAGACTGCGTGATATTTCTTGTGTAAAGGCACTGCCGAAAGAAGAGTCATTGCCAGAATTTCGATGCGGTCGTTCCATGTGAGCTGCCTGAGAAACATACCAAAGAATATTGTTCTTATCCTCAGCTTTTGGAACAAACATGTCCAAAGCATTCGATAGAGCGCAAAAGGCAATGGTAGATTGATAAACAGTCACATACTGGTAATTCCCCATGGCTACTTCGGTCTGGTGCTTGGCCACGGCAAAAATCTCGTCTTGCACAGTGTTTTTCTTATGACTGGCATCCACTGGCAGCAAGACGGCAGGGATGACATCCCAAAACTGCCGTAAGAAGTCCACTGCAATGGGTGTCGTCAAACGCCACCCCAAGGCTTGCAAGACGGTCAGTTCCATGTGGGTTAGGTCCTCCGCCGAGTATTCGTCTCCACTCAACTGTTGCAGAAACTTGGGAGACACGGCCGATCGTTCGTGCAACTTGACAGCCGTGTATAAACAAGCAATGGCAGCCAATTGAAATTCTGACCTCATTTCTCGGGCCGTTTGTCCCGCCGCAGTCTGGAGGAAGCGATCCAGGTACGACATGGCGTGCGCGACCGTGGTGCGGTGCATGGATGGAAAGAAATCTACGACGCGAATCATCCATTGAAACATGATCTGACGACAAGAGGAATCGCAAGGCAGCGAGGAACAGCTAGTGCGTTGACGACGAGCTATTCGTTTGGTGGGAGATGCAGGAACGTTGCTAGTGTTGCTTCTTTCGTGTTGCTCGTCGTCCTCCACGATATTCAAATGAAAGTAATCGCGGGTGAAGTACTCGCTTTCTTCTTGCCGCCGCATGGCAGTGATGGTCAGCAGAGTTTCTTCGTGGTCCATGATGAAATTTATATGTAGTTGGTGTAATTATCTATTGGTATGTAACACGGAATAAAAGAAATTCCCATGTTAATCAAGTGGAGCCATGAGTTTATGATGATAGAATTCTTCTTGGATAGTATTATGATCAATCTTACTTTCCAGCGATCAAAATTATTTTTTGAATCGAACGAGGTGAGTAGGAGCCGGTTAACCGAGCGAACTAAATTCGCGGAGACGTTCGTTGAGGAAAGAATTAGGGGCCCAACGGCAGAGTCTTGTATGTGTTAAATTAAAAACTTGCGCCGACCCAGTTCGTGATTAAAACACATTAGAGATAGAGCTAACAAACGATACTAATATTGCTTAACGACAACACTACTACTTGAAAGGTACAGTAGCTCCTACTGCCTGGCTAGAGGTATGTGGTACCAGTACTACTAGACTCGGAGAAATTTATCCGAGATTGAGTATTATGCTGCCTCGCGCTACTGGTACAGCATCCCAGAATATTAAAAGAGTAGAGCAAATCTGGTCGGAATACAGGTCAACAACGGGGTATGAGTGTGTTATGTTGGAGATGACTGCTGCGGTAGCACCTGCAACCCTGCCTCCTCGTCGGGTTTTGAACAAGCTTACAGAGTCATTAGAAGCTTGTTGCTTGTTTGATATCAAAGCAAATTTACCATTTTAAAGAAACATGGTGCGCTTTCGTCGTGTTTCATTACTAGCTTGTGTTCCTACTAGCATTAGCCAAACACCTTGCCAATTTTCCCAAGCTTGTTTTTCATTCCATCCGCAAATTTCTCCAATTTCTTTCCGGCATCAAATTGATCTATAAACTTTTGAAATTTATCCCAACTGGTATTGATAAAGCCCATGAAAGCTTCCAGGATACGACGCACGGTATCCAGCGCCTTTTCAATCAGTTTGCTCAATCGCAATGCCTTGAACAAAGCATCAACTCCGGACATGGCCCCCATAAATCGTGTACATAAGGACGATCCATCGCCCGCCACAACGGCCAACGTTCTCCCAATGGCATCCGCTACTGACTTAATTTCCTTAAATATTTTCACTGCTACATTTTCCTTGTTGGCAACTTTGGAAAAAGCATCATGGCCCGTGCTGCCCGCTGTAAAGACGTCCACTTGTTCCATACTACGTGTATTCGAATGGACTTCTTCGACATCCGAATCACCGTGACCTAATAGTTCCACCAATGCCGAAGCTTCTTCATCTTCCACCATCATATTGTTGTCGCCACCAGTTCCTCCTGGCCCTCCTCGCGTCTTAATGTTTGGATCTGTAGCTCCTTCCATATCTTCCCGAACATTTTCAGGAATAACTTCATGGGCCACATCGTTCAAAATTTTTGTCGTGTGATTGGCTTTGGTGGTCATGTTCAATGCTACATCGTCCATTTCCTTGGCCAACGCATACGCTTTCCGGGCCTTCTTTTGTTCAATCAATTCTTTGATTTGGGCAAAGGTATTCACGTCAATACCACCACCACCACCTTGGAATCCCTGTAGAAGATCTGCCACATCTTTGGTGTACTGCAACGCCAACGTTCCTTTGGTATAGCCCTCGTTGGAGGCTTCTGATAATTCATTGCTGGATTTGATAACTTCCGGACTGGCGCGAGCAAGAGCCCCAGCAGCTCCCACTTGCCAACAGCCACACATGGAAAAGAGAGGTCCACACTCGGAAAGTGCTGCCATTTTCAAATAGTTTAATTGGTATGAAGGTAATTGGTTGCAGTGTGAAGGTATTGGCTGGTTCTTGTTTCTCGTAGTTTTTGTCAAGATAGCGCCTTCTGTGAAAAACTGAGATGCAGAATCTTGTGTCGTGCGTTGAATGTGAATGTTGACGATGGCAAAAAAACTTAAATAGCCCACTGGCCAATGAGCGTCCAGCGCAAGAGAAGATTATTCGCTCACAAGGCCCGTCCGACGCTCCTGAAAATCAATATTAGTATCTTTTTCCACCTGTGCTGCGTCCACCGGGCCTAACAAGTAGTACAAGTCCCTCAAGCTACGGTAATCGCAGTCTTCACCAGTGACCACCCTTGTGGTGCCAAAACCTTGTAGCAGACTGCAATGAGCGGCCCAAGTAATGAAATCTTTCTCCGGGCCTGCAAGCCATTGCGGTAGTAAAAGCTTGTTCTTGGGGGCAAGAGTCTATCTCATGGTTTCTTCATAGCCAAGCTCTTCCAGGAGCTCAGCCAATATTACAAGGTACTTCAAAATGCAAATGCAGCCTCCTCGAAAGACTTCCATTTCTAAAACAATTGGAAACGCCTTCATTGTCTCCTGATATCGAAGAAAGCAGCACTCGTTGCGCGTTAACACAGCAATGGGAGTTGGAAAAAGGATCGCTGTATTTTTACTGACAAGTGTAAAGGAAGATATTATCACATAATAAATTTATACATATATTGTACGCAGCTAGTTTACAGGCTAATAGCTACGTGACTTCCCCCGCTAAGACTGTAGACAAGACCAGCACGTAACTATGCAACATTGCCACCAACAGACCTTGGGGATGATGCATGTATTCGGTAATCGTATTCAGACATGGGCAATGTATCAGGCGAGCTGGATTTCTGTCCAAACCAAAACCAGGATTTTGCGGTTGACGGTGCGGGAGAAGGTATGGCTGGTAGAATGTAGCGAAAATGTATTTTCAACACTCGTTTGAGCAGGCGTTGCGATTCCATCTGTCCTGGTGCCATGTCTTCGTCTCCAAAGACAGCCAAACACAAATACGCTGAGATCTCTTCGTTGTAAATATGCAGTGCGTCTAAAGCATTCTCAAAGGCCCAGTAAGCAATGACAGCTTTTCGTTCAGTAAATAACAATTCATTGCGCATGGTCCACTCGGTTTGATACGTGGCCAGTTTGTAGGCAATGGCTCGCATCTCTCGATCCATCTGACGCTCAGGTATTAAATCCAAAAAGAGCCGAATAAAGGAGTGGGAAGTGGGAGGATTTAATCGCCATTGTAGTGTTTGGGCGAGTACCAGTTCCATTTCTTCCACATCTTCATCGGTGAAGACTCCGTGACTAATATTGGCCATGAGAGTGGGTGTCAGAGCCGAGACTTCGTGCATCTTGACGGCTGTATAAAGTACCGTTGTCGACAGTAATTGGAACAGAGGCTTGTTACGCAGAGCCTCGGTGGCCAGTCCCGGTGCAGCAAGGAACCGGTCAAGATATGAACAGGCAATTTCCAACGTCTCGTGCGCAGTGGTGCTTCCGATCCGGTTTAACAGCTTATGGTAAAAGATGAGCATGCGATCTCGCCATTCCATGCAAAATGGGCCAAAACGCTCTGCCAGTATGGGATCCATTTCCTCGTCACGGTTGGAAAGCTGGTAATAAGATTTCTCCTGACCAACCATGGCATCAATGGTATCGAGCTGTAGAACCAGGTCCATGATCGAAGAGTATAATTTTTCAATTTTGTGCGAAATATTATTGAGTGCAAATTGCAAATAAGAATGCGTGAGTCTGTTAAGAGAGAAAAGGCAACTATTTGGTTGGGATAAATTGTGGAAACCCGAATTGATGGCTTGTAAAAACTCGGGTGTTTATTTTTGTGTTCGAATTTGTTATAATATTGACAGGACGTGCCTAAGAAAGCAACGGCTGGAATTAAGCAGCTGCCTACACTAAAATATTTTTTTAATAGTTACTTAGGAGCAGGTGAGTCATTTGTGGACAATCCCGAAGCCCACTTTTATCAGTGACTACAGGTTCTGCTGAAAAATGACTCTGCTCGGAACATGTGGTCATAGCGTCTGTCCACCCCGTTTACCTTCCATTTTAAAGCGTTATATTTGCTAACCAAAATAAAGAAGGGTGCCGGCCTTGATTGGAACAGGAAACAGACTGCTGGGAGTGGAAGGAGATCCACGCAAGGATCCTTTCTCGAGCCTCTGTGGAGGTGCGGGCGAAGCGTTGAAAAAAAGAGATGTAATAAACGCATGCCTCCCAATGGTTTCCGTATGCCCAAAATAATTGTTTCTATATTTTATTCTCATGTTGCGCAGTCGGCGTTTCCACGCCTGCTAGCAGAGTCGAGCGAAAGTCAAACTTTACGACGCCACTCCTACGTCCAGGATAATTTCATCTTGCACACAACTTTCGTAGACTGGTCCCTGCAGGACGATTTTGTCTTTTCACAAAAATTGTAGCAACATGTCTTCCAAGGACTTTGACTGCCGCCCAAAAGGTCTAGACATCGAACCAAAAGAAGGAGGCTACTACCAGGCCCACGATGGTCTCTGGTACACCTACCAAGACAAGGCTAAAGCAAATCGACTGTATATGCAGGAGCACTTTGGTCTCGCGGAACTATGGGAAGAATCCAAGAGGGCAAATATGAAAGCTAAAGTAAATGGAAAAGTTAGTTCGCCGAAACAAGATGCCAAACAGCCAGTACGACGCTCTCCGCGAATTAGACTTCTCCAAAGACGCTTGTACCGAAATTCTGCAATTCGTCGCAAAAAGGGGGCAAGCACAAAACATTCCGAAAGAAAAGGCGGAAGTATTAGAATTTGAAAAAGTTGTACTGAAATGAAGCCGGTAGATGCAACACCTTGCAGTTCGCGACGATCTTGCCAACTCACTGTTCCAAGTAGAACGAAAAAGCAGAGACAGATATGCCTAGAAAGAGCCCTTCCTTCCAATGATAATAATAAACAAACAAGATCTAAACAATGCCCAGTCAGTAATCTTTTGCTGAGTTCTTCTGATCGAATTCGATAGCCACACGAGGGGTTTCTTAAATAATTCTAGTGCAGCTCTCTTCGGCACTTCCGAACGTCGAGCCAAGGTTACTTTGAAACAACAAAACCTCCTCCCTAACTCTAGTCCTTTAAAAAAGCGTAGTCACATCCTTCGTGTTCTACAGGGATCATGACCGATGTATCCAATCCTAACGATGCTGCATAATCGTCTATTGCTTGCACAGCACCTTCTGGAGGTTGACTGTCACGTGCAAAAATCCAAAGTCCTCTGGTGTCAAACCGACCAAAGGTCCCGGCAATGCATTTACCATTGCTGGAACGAGTCGGTGCACCACCACTGATAATGGCCCATTCGTATACACTGTCATCATCTGCTGTTGCAGTACTACTATGATTTCCTGCAATAATATCTCTGTACAGTCCAGCATCCACGACCCAATAATTAGCGGGTGTTATGAATCGTTGAGGAAATCCTACACGAATCTGTGCTGGATGCTTATCTGGATCGGGTACCATAGCATTCAAGCGAGCATCGTTCAAAGATCCTGTAATGCTTCCATCGAGTCCTCGATTTCGCACATTGATTCGTGGAATGTTATCACCACAGAAAAAGGTGCAAGTATCATCGGCAGTATATTCTACGACGCTGCAATAGGATTTATCCATGGCATAAATGACAGGGGCTGCCTTTTGTGGATACCAAAGAGCCGAAATATACGTTTCCAAATTGAGAGTTGGCCTGGATTGAAAACCTTCGGGAGGGCAATCGTTGCTGAGCTCTTTCCTTCTGATGAGTCGTGAGGAACTATTGGTGTTGTTGTTGGCGGCAATTGTGGTGTCCACATCCAAAGCAAATGCACAAGAGATCATGCTTGCGACCAGGGCAGCCACCAGATACGATACGACGGGAATGAATTTCAATGTTTGTGACATTGTTTTAGATACAGTGTGGTTGAATATCAATAGATGGAAGAAAGAATAAGTAGTTAAAGCAGGCTGTCCTGCACCAACAATAATGTGGCGCTTCGTACAGGTTTTGTTCGCCAAAAGAAAAAAAGAAAAGTCTACAATGATGTTTGTAAGAAAAGTAAAATAAGCCCAGGTGGAATATGTGGGACCTGCCAGTTAGCAAAACCGATCACACACGCATGTTACTACTACTACTAGACTACTAGCTAGACTACTAGACTCCTACTACTAGACTACTATACTACTAGCTAGTAGACTAGTATTGTATTTATCTTAGCAGCCATGTCAAGACTATTTCATCTTGTTTGTTCGTCCAAAGATGGACTGCAAGTGCAGGCTACCAGTACTCGCTCACTCTTCATCCCAGACTATTAGGGGTTTACTCGACTCGAGCAAGTACGAGTAGACTAGTCTAGCTATGATGATGAGGCTGTTTTGTCATCATCTACTCTACCCTCCTCTGTACAGAAGCTTTTTACTACCATACGACAAAGATTTTCGATATTCCGAAATAGGGTTGAGGTCAAACTACAGTATTACTCCCAAACTTATCATCAACAGATCATCACACTCAACCAATCATCATCATCGTCATCGCAGTGATTTTTTGAGATCACAGTCACTCTAGTCTACTACTAGTAGACTAGTCTACTAACTTTTACATTCTGAAGAAGTAAAACAAAAGAAGGAGGGCTATTATATCCCATATACCTGGTAATCAACGAATAAACCTTAAACAACAGGAAGTGGAAAGTTTTCAATGACAACGACAACGCCAAGAAGTCTCTACAATAAAAATAATATTGTTTCATTGCTTTTGATCCTGCCCGTGGCAACGTTGGCGTTGGCACATCAACATCCACGACCACTACAGCCGGTGCCAATAATAACAACAACAACAACAACAACATCTACAGGATCCACCAGCAATAACAATAAGAACAACAATACCAATCTCTCTTTGGATGTTTCCAGATTGCAACGTACCATCCTCCAGGAGGGTCGTGTTTATCAGCAGTACAATTTTTTGAGTGAAGTGGAAGTTTGTACCATGTTGGAAGAAATTCAACAATTAGAAGTCAAAGGCCAATTTCAAAAATCAGGTTTGGCCAATACAGCAGCAGCAGCGGTCAACAACAACAAGGTGTTTGGCAATACCGATCGAAGTTTGTGTCCCGTACCATGGTGGTCGGACAGTTTAAAGGGTACTGTTTACAACAACAACAGCAGCAGCAGTACTACGAATACGCATAGTGGTAATCAGGAGTTGCTTACCATTATTTCATCACGGATTCAAAATTTGCGTCTAGCATTGGCCAGCATATTACATCGTCCTACCATGACGGATGCGTCCTTGGATCATGAATGTTATTATTCTGTATCGACGGTGGGTACTTTCTTATCACGACATATGGATGAACGACACGAAGAATTAAAAGGTGCCAAAGGATGGTTATTACCCAGTCGTCGTTCATTGTCCTGGTTGATTTATTTGAGTGATCCTCCAGATTGGACGTTACATGAACACGGTGGAGCTTTGAGAACCTTTCCACCCAAAAGTACAGTATCAACAAAAGGACGAGAAGATGGAGGAATCACAAAGACGACATTGCCTTCGTTGACACAGGACGAAGGAAATTTACAAATTGGTTGGTTATTACCAGCAGTCAACAACAAACAACAACAGCAGCAACAACAGCAACATCAAATACCTGTCTATCTCGATCCCGTGTCCGTTCCGCAAGGTCAACCAAACACACAATCATCATCAGCAGCAGCAGCATCGTCATCATTGGAACCTCACTGTGTCCTGTATACGCGCAATGTTCGAAACGGTGAAATGATTCTTTTGACAAAACCATGGTTGACCGAGGCATTGCAGGGAATTTCTGTTTCCGATTTTTTATCAACATGGGCGAAACGTCAAAGTTCCACAATTACTACTACTACCACTACTACAACGAAACAGAACGGTGACGTCACTAAAGACGGATTATTTTTGCAACGAGAGTACGCTCAACGTTTTGTACTGTTGGAAGATCGATCGGCCTGGAACTGGAAGACGAACGAAAACGACAATCACGGCGCAAACGACAAAGATCAACTAGTACCACCAGCTGGTACGCGAATAGAAGATATCGTACCACAACGAGGATCACTTGTGGTATTTGATTCGGTAACTCTTCCGCATCAAGTAGAGCGTATTTATAAGGGAAAACGTGTAGCATTGGCAGGATGGTTCCACGAAGAAACACAACCATTTCCAATACACATGGAGGTTGGATAGAATATTTAAAAAACCAGGGAAACATAGTATTATGGTATGTGCACGGTCGTACGTTGATGTACGATGTAGGGTAGGAACTCAGCTTTACCTTTTTGTCTGACTTTATCAACGACGAAGGCAATACTTCTTGGTAGTCTACTTATTTTATATGCTTTTAAGTGAAGTAGATCACATTCATTTTTTGCATGTATGAATGCCTTGCTTTGAAAATAAGCCAACTATGAGCAGGCGACGGTACGATTGTAATGTGAATTCAGTTTTTTTGTTTTGTAGAGTCAGTATTTTTTTCCTCGACCATTAATAGTTCTTTCGAGTATTCAGATCCCAAAGTGCTGTTGATCGCGGGGAGGGAGGTCGATAGAAAAATGGGGGCAAAAGATTGCGAGTCAGACAATGCCAACTGCTGCTATCGCTTTCGCCATCGCTGCTGCTGTCATTGTTGTTGCTGATGTACTCCAAATAGTCTTGTACCACACACAGTCCTTCCTCGACTGATGAAGCATGCTGAAGACAAGAAGAAAGAATACCAGTCTCGTGCAAGAGAGCTGGTACGTCGTAGTCAATGTTGAATTCGCCAACTATATTAACAACGGCTGCCAAGGCGATCACACTTTTCTTGACGCTCAACATTAGTTTGTAGTCCTTCTGAAGGAACAACTCCTCGATGTCGTTTTGCGCCAGCGTAAGGATGGATTGTTTCGCAAATGGACTGAACGTATGACACGGAAGCAAGTACACAATCTCTTTTACAAATGCCATCGTTGTTGGAGGATTGATGTTCCAATGAAGGGCGGTCATCATTTCTCGTTCCATATATTCGATGTCTTGGATCGTGTACTGACCTTCACTTTCAAGTGCCAGTGTCGCTGCCGAGAACAGTGTTTCCTCGTGAGCCTTGGCCGTAACATACAAAGCTGTAACAGCAGCCAACTGATACTGTTCACGAGGATTATGCAACACCAGCATCTGTGTTCCTTTGTCCGTAACAGCAAATCGATCAAGCGTAGAAACAGCCATTTCAACGGTATCAATGGAATAATTGCCAATCTTTCTTGCTCGCATCATCCAATCAATAAGCTGTTGACGAACACCGATATCTACTGGATCGTTATAGGTGTAATTGTGAAGGTACTCTTTCATTCTGTAACGAGTACATTCTTGAATGAGCATCGTCTTGAGGGTGCTCGTGTCGGCATCGACAGGTAGGTCGTTAACAGGTGTCATTGATGTTGCGAAAGTAGTATTATCCGTTCTATCTACACCAGGTAGAGGAGAAGAACGTCTTGTATTATCGTTGTTGAATGAAAGAATAATGCGGCAAACGTAATAAATAAATTGATGAAAACACATTTCTTATTTGGATTTGTGATTATATTGCGTGTTTGTGTGTTTGAAGGAAACAAAATGCACAGAAAGCGGTACCAGGTACCGACAAGAGTAGTCTAGTCGAGTCATTCCAGAACAAATGATATTTTGTCGATGTGTGATTGCTCTACACAGTACTTGGTATATTTTCTACACCTGAAAGACCCATATCAACTCGTATTGAAAACATTTTCAGTTCACCTTCTACTACCTGGTACTCTAGTCTAGTACGCAAGTGATGATGTGGCCGTCAAGATGAGATTCATTATATACGTACTGTAGCACCGTGCAATCGATTTTAACAAAAGGAAAGGGTGTAGATTCTTACAAAAGATCAACAAAGTCATGCTTTTGGAAATGCCAATGATGAAACTCCTCCAATGCCTTTGTTGTGATACCCGTTGATTCGAAAGTCCTTTATTGTTCTAGTTGCAAATTCGTCAGTGAAGCAGACCCTTTTGCAGAAAAAACTAATCCCACGAAGGGTACCAGTCAGACAACTAGCTAGGCACTGGCATAATAAAGTGTTTTCCCTACCTTGCTGAAGCCTATCAAGACTGCACAATGCCTTCTCTCCTGAAGTCCCTGGTTTTCTTGGGCGCCCTATCCACTCCAAGCAGTTGTGATCAACTCTGTCACCCTTTGGGTTGCCAATGGTTGCCCTCGGGTAGCCTTGGCGCCCCTGAGGGCGCCATAGTTGTGATACCCGTGAATTAGACGTTCCAGTTTTTTTACTCTAAGCAGCTGACGAGACAGCATCTCTTATTGATGAAGGCTAGAGACGTTTATTTAGTCAGGGATGGAATCAGGCAATCTACCATTCGCTCAAAAGAACCATACCTGCTTAAACCAAACAAATAATTATTATTCATTTCTTTGGAAATTTCAAACACGAACAGGACTGACCGAGGACCGTTCATTCCACACGTAATCTATCTTCACAAGGTACTGGCAGAGAGTGCAATACCGGTATTGTACTACTGTAGAGGTTTACTTGTCCCGTACAGTCTAATAATACGAGAGAAATATTAACCAACAACATACATACCCTCCTCCGCCGACAACAAGCAATCACGCACTTAATATAAACTATTAGAAATATAGCAAATACACGATGCCACCAAAGAGCAAGAAGAAGGGCGGTGATGATGGGGATGATCCCATGATGAAAGCTGCTCGTTTTGGTCGCGTAAAAAATACTCTATCAATGGGTTTCGGTACGTTTCTGGTGCTGTCTCTATTCTCTAGTATTCTCTATTATATTATATTATTGTTGTGTAGAGTAGAGAGTAAAGCTCTTGCATTCGTGGTAATCTCACCCTGGATTCTATTTCAACGAATCAATTCATCACTATCTGATTCACGTGACACGGCAATCTATATATTATTATCATCACATACAATTGAAGTGGGTTTACCGAATGTTGGAAAGTCGTCGCTGACAAATATGTTGGCAGGAGCCAGTCACGCGGAAGCTGCCAATTATCCATTCTGTACCATTGATCCCAACGTAGTGCAGTGCATTGTTCCCGACAAAAACTTTAAATATCTTGCGGATACCTTCAAGTCTCCATCCACATTCCCTGCCGCTTTGAAAGTAACCGATATTGCTGGACTGATTAAGGGAGCCAGCGAAGGAGCTGGATTGGGAAATGCCTTTTTGAGTCACATTGCGGCTGTAGACGGTATTTACCATTTGATTCGAGACTTTGACAGTGATGAAGTCATTCACGTTGACGATTCGGTAGATCCTATTCGTGATTTGGAAACCATCCAGGGTGAATTGTGCGCCAAGGATCGTGAAACCTTGTCGAAAGTGGAAGATAAGGAAAAGGAACGCGTTCGCAAAGAAAAGGGACTTGCTAGGTCAGCTGAACCACCTCTCAGTGAAGACTTTATCAATGCTTACGCCAAGTGCAAAGAACTCGTGGACTCCAATACACCGGTGCAGACTGGAGAATTCAAAGATGGAGAAGTTGAATTGATCAAAGATTGGGGACTAATTACTACCAAACCTCAAATTTACGTCGTCAACCTTTCCAAAAAGAATTTTATTCGCAAAGGATCCAAGTGGTTGCCCAAGATTGCGGAATGGGTCAAGAGTCATGGAGGAGGACAAGTTATTCCTGTTTCGGTGGAGTTCGAAGAGGAGCTCTTCCAGTTCAAGGATGATCCCGAAGGTCAAAAAGGTATGTCAGATATTTGTTTCTGAGTTCTTTGTCCAAGATTTGATCCACCAGTTTTGGATCACGTTTGCATTCTATTTTCTACCGTCGGATATCTCATTTCTATTAAATCCACCACGACATCAAAAAAACAAACAGCTTTTTTGGACCAATGCACCGAAGAAGCCAAGGCGGCTGGTCTCCAAGGACCCGCTGCTCAAGTCCGATCCATGGTCCCTCGATTGATTCGTGCGGGACGACAGGCCTTGTGCCTGCAGTCATTTTATACGGCCGGACCAAAGGAAACTCGTGCTTGGACGATTATGAAAGGAACCCTTGCTCCCCAAGCCGCTGGTACTATCCACTCGGATTTTGAGCGAGGTTTCATCAAGGCTGAAATTGCGTCGTTTGAGGATTTCAAGGCATTGCACCAAGGAGCTGCTAGTATGGCCAAGGTGAAGGAAGCTGGAAAGTACCGACAAGAGGGAAAGAATTACGTGATGCAAGAAGGTGACATTTGCCTCTTTATGCACAATACTACAACAACCAAGAAGAAGTAAATACACAAAATTTAGATGCATGAATACTCTTCGAAAACCTTGGTTTGCTTATTTTAGGGTTGCTTTCATTGCATGCTGTCAAAATTCTGTAAAGTTGATCATTGATAGCACCACTTCATCCCTAGTCATAAAATTTCTAAGATTCACCTTTAATGGATCTCCACCACCGTCGGTACCATACGTTTCGTCGATCTCGTTCGGCTTTTCGTCGTGCCAGAATGTCTTCGGGTCGTTCAATGCGTTTGGTATTGTCAAAATCGGCCTTGGCCGCTTTGTCGAGCCGTTGCATCATATCATCGTGCTCTTCTTCCATGAAAAATTGTCGTTCTGATTGACTAACTTCTCGTCGTGATGCCGCCTTTTCTTTGAGTTTACCATCAATGGCACTATACACGACCCACCAAGCACCCAAACTAAAGAGCACAAACGGAAGACCCGCACGTAAAAAATGTGTCCAGCCACCAACATCTTGATCCTTTTGGTTACCTTTACGCAAACCCTTGGCTTTTTTAAATTCCTCGTATTGGGCACGAGACATCATTTTGCCAACCTTTGGAGCTTTGGCAGCAACAGCAGCAGCTTCGAGCGGAGATGGAGGAGGTGGTTGTTTTGGTGGTAATGTGGATGTAGAGGACGAGAGAAGACGTCGGCGGCATGTTGTGGCTAGTTGCGAAGATAGTTTCATTTGCCGATGCTGGAATAAGTGAAGACCCTGCATGAAGGAAGAAGAAGCTTGTCGTCTGAGCATAATGCAGAATGGGGAAAAGAGATACCAGGTGACTATTTTTTTTGTTTTTTGTGTTAGCTTGCATTTTGGTTGCTGCTGATTCATTTTTTCGTTTTACCTACAGGTAGTAAGTAGTACGAGAAAGGATGCTGGTAGGGACTGACTGACACGATCTTTTAAGTCGTGAGCAGTAGGTCATCATGGCTTAACGAATTTGGTCTGTCCTATTCTTCACAAAGCAGCGAGCCGGACCGTCACGGATGCTGATGCGGAGCACGTAGTAGTCTAATAACTGTAAATACATAGTAGTAGAATAAAAGCAACAGAAGAAACGCAAACAGCCCTCGCTTTTATTGCACACACTTCCAACTGCAGGACAGACATTCGACAAGTGAAGTTTCTGTGTCACCACCAACTAATCCCATCCCATCTATTATTAACTCTATCATAATTCTCACTTCTATTCTGCCATTATTCAACAGGTAGATAGCAAGAGAAAGTAGAAGCTAGCGGGGTTAAGAGACAAAGAGAGACCATCTTGTTAAGTCTGCGTTCTGCGTTAAACCAACATACCACAACGACCACATCAAGTACATAAACTAGGGGTTAACACTGATACAGCCTCATCATGTCGTTTGCTAGCAAAACCGCCCAAGGGGCAGCTGTTCATCTGCCTTTGGGTCAGATTGCCGTGGTAGGATTGGGATTCTTTGCAGTTTCGAATCCTGATAAGTTCTTCCTTGGCTTGGCCAAGACAGCGCAATTCATGAATGGAATCTCACCGGAAGGCTTTCCTCAGCTTTCGAGTAGTCAGCAGCGGCAGCAACACCAACAACAGGCACCCATAATCATTCATCACACAGCTCCTGGTGCTGCTGGAGGTAGAGGTTTCCTGATCCAATTGGTCATCGGTGCGGGCTTTTGCTGGGGTTCGTACATTGTCTTGGTCACCATTCTGCCCGAAGCTGCCAAGGGAATGTTTCCCGTTAGCAAGAGCCATTTCAATCGGGCCGTCACTTCTCTCGGAAAGGCCGTGATCGGCCTCAAGGACACCCTGCTGGAACAGATCCAGCTACTCGCCACCAAGCAAGACGAGTTGGGCGATCAACAGAACAAGACACACAATGAAGTTGTCGATATCAAGGACAATGTCTTCGGTATCCGCGGTGATATTGGAGATATGCAAGATGCCCTCAATCTTTGCCAAGAATCCCTCACGGAAGCGGAACGTCGTACATCCTACATTGCCCGGGGTGTCCAACTCTTGACTCGCGGTGTAGGTTCCATTCTCCCCGAAGATGAACATTTGCGCAACGAATTGCACCAGTTCAACATGGCGGCTGATGACTTCCACACCAAGGCAACACCCCTGCAAGCACGCATGCGTCAGAAGCGTCTCTCAGAGTTGCACCGCGCTGTGAGTTCACCAAATCCTAGCGATGCTGCTGCACCCCAAGAACTTCAGTTTGGGTCGCCAGCTCCCTTGTCGTCGTCTTCTTCTTCGTGCAGCAGCGTTCCTCGACGCTCCTTGTCTCTTCGTGCTCCCGAAGTAGAACGTCCATCAAACTTGTACAGCTCTATGTCTTCCGTGGAAGATAGTGTAGCCGACGTTCATGCTTTGATGAGTGAATTGGGATGCAAGGTCATCAGCCAATAAAGTACTGTACCAGAAAACGCAAGAGCGGACCCGCAGCCTACTAGTACAACTATTGGTAGTAGTGCATGTGTCTCTTCTTCCTGGTATTTCCTGTCGTAGTTGACAAATAATCGTCAATTGTCGTATACTCTACCTTTTATAAAGTTCGACTGGCGGCATTCATTTTAAGTAATAATAATAATCTAAACTGTACCTTTTGTGTGAACGTAGTACGTAGTGCATGGCTGGCAAACGTTGTCACTTGCCGTATACTTTACTATTCGACAGGAAAACGAGACGGGATTATATCCAAGTACAATTATATCCAAGTGCGAAGTACAACTAACTGTTGACAAAGAATTTTTTGCTTCGTCATGAATTTTTCGACGAATCGCGCAGTTTATGAAACAGTAGACTATCGATTGACCTGAAAAGGAGATGCTGGGTTGCTTCCTACTGTACCTGGTACTACTTTTTTCCTACATCGAAAACAAGTGTGCGTTCATACAGCTGTAAATGGATTGTTCGCAAATTAAGCCCAGGTGGACTACGTCAGTTTACCTTGTCTCCTGTGGTAGGACTCAGGAGTTAGGTCTCTCTTTATTAGGTCGTGTGCCTATGCCTGCTTCCTATCCACACAGAGACACTAGTCTAGTTTACTCCTATTATCATAATATTTATCTATGAATATCTAATAGTCTCCACACTAGCTTTTTACG